>JAABUP010002498.1_pt1 | contig 35337 bp, 55 predicted proteins | sample 5559201 | NCBI WGS metagenome assembly JAABUP01 (sample SAMN10711887, study PRJNA513373) | rock metagenome | isolation source: Antarctica rocks | place: Antarctica
CCTTTCGAGACACCATACCTCACAACCATATGAAAGGACTGGCTGTACCAGAGATGAAAACAAAGAACAGCGTAGATGTGTGTCATCAAGACCCAACTCTGAGCAGCCTATCAGTACAGAACTAGCATGAGTATTGGGTAAAAGCTGAGTCATTGCCACGTACCGATATAAGTAATAGTGTGTCGAGTCACATTGTTGCGGCAGCGTATTCTGATTTGGTTAGACGTCAAGAGCTACTAGAAGAGACACTGTTGCCGTTATTTGAGACTGTCAAGGTAGCGATCTCGCAAGGGCCCAGATCCTCATGGCAAACTTGAGATCTACTGTATACTGCTTACTTTGCCTGGCAGTTATATTGGTGCTGGTCCAGCTTGCTAACGCGCAGACAGCTGAGCCCACAGACAAGTTCAACAAGTCCTTGTCGCTGGGCCTTGCGACCATCATGATAACGGTGTTGACCCTCATGATTGTTATCACGATGTGCCTGGCCCTTGGTTGAGACCGCTTTGGCTAGGCACACTTGACCTGGCGGTCGTTAGGTATGCTGTTTTGCATTTGATGATCGTTTGATAATGTGGCGCAGACCTCAAAGATTCCTTGCTGCAGCGTGGCAGTACTCAAAGTGTTGAGCTGTTATACAGGTCACAAGAATAGCGCCAATTTTGGCTCCTGAGTCCAGCAGTGTGTGGAGACCTGGGATGCAACTGGGTGCAGTTTGATGGCAGCATTTGGACAAATGCTTGCTGTATGCAAATTTTGAAAGGACTTTGTGTTTGAGGCTGTACTACGTGTGTGACTGTAAGTGTGACAAAAGCTGCGTAGTTTCTGGCTTGCTGCCCTACTTTCCTGGTCAGTGACTCTCAACAGCTGTTTGCATTACAGGACATGATTTTATATAACTTTAAGTGCAATGCTTGTGAATGTCCAGAGCTGTCTAGCCTTTGTCTGACTGGACTGTCTGTAAGGAGAACCTACTTGCTGATTGCAAGATGTTGTCAATGATGCAGCCATGTGCCCATCTGACTGAAATGCTGCATGCTTGGTGCTTCAGTGAAACTTGGTGCTGTCCAGCATCAGCACATTGTTGCAGCTAATGCATTATCATATGATCATTATGAACCAGAGAAATACAACCTCCGAAGCTTATGTTACACGGCTTTTATGATTGACTCAGCTGTCACGGTGGTTGGGATGTGTCTGTTTCATCAAAACAGCAGCGTTGGCAGGATACAAGCAAGGCTCATATCCTGCAGCTGCACCAGAAGAATCTTTTAACAATCAGTTCATGGTAGTAACAAAGGCTCTGAAGCACGCACATACACACCTTGCTGGTGTAAAGCAAGCCCTGATATCAGACAGCAGCATGAGACTTACCTGAGGCATTCTGCGATTGGGAAAAAAAGCATACAAGTACAGCACTATAGTCGCTCTACATTGATTTTGGCTCTTTTGGCCAGCGGCGCTGTCTCACTGCAGCTGCTTGGCTCGGCTGACACTCCAGTAGTCTGTGCTGGCGCTAAGACCCCATTCTTTGAGGCATATGTGGCAACTTGTGTAGTGAAGGTGTACACATGCTGGCATGACATGACCTGATCTTGAAACGCATCATTTGGTGCTAACTCTACAGGGACATCATGCTGAAAGATGTGCACTCGGTAAGCCTCATCTATCACTTCTGACAACAGCAATTTGATGCTAATGGTGGTGACTTGAGCTGCCGGAATGCTTCTCACCACCACAAAAGGCTGTTTCCGCAACACTGCAGGTCTGGTTTTGACATCCTGCAGTCAAGATGGCATGGCTTAAAGAACAGGCTGGTCCGGAACCCACCGATATAAAAAGGCATAACAACAAGCCTCATAAACAACAAGCCCAACAAAAAGCATATATTGCTGACTGTACACCATGATGGGCTGAAACCAGATGCATTTGTATGTATGCTTTGCATAGACCTGGCACCTCAACCAGCACAGAAGCTATGCCATGTACCTGAAAGTCCACATCCACTTGCTGAACCAAGGGCAGCGGGCATTTTGGGCCATGGGTGCTCTGAACACGGAGAGTGCAACTGATGCTCTGAACACCATCTTGCAGCACCCTGCCCTTCTTGAGTGCATGTGTGACCAGCACAGAGTCCTGACGAGTGTACAAAGGAATGGGCAGCTGCATCTGTGACATCAGCTGCTGCATGACTTCATCGCACCTGGCATGAATGACAAGACTGGCTTTCTTGTCCTTAGGCGTTTTCTGTAGGTTAATGATCACCAGCTTGCCTCCTGAATGGCACACATCAAGGATTTTAATGAGCCAGGTAGCAGGAAAGCAGCACTTATGATTCAAGCTTGCCTTCCTGTGCAGCGTCGTAGACATCATGAGCAAGTCGAAAGATTGGCTGTCAATAGCCACATTGTTGCCCAGAACAGTGAGTTGCGTTGCACATGCATCTGCGACTGCAAGGACAGCAGCGGTGATGCAGAACCCATTGCAAAGACTCATCAGTGTGCAGCAGCAGCAGCACAATTGTGCACACCTGTTGATTATGCTGGCATCAGCAATGATGGGTCAGCTACAAAAGCATGCATAGCAAGTGGTCTCACCAGTCTTGACAGTCTTCAACGGAATGTCACATGCAGGCGTGATCTGAAGGCTGGTGCCTAGACAGATGGCCAGGTCGGCCTCAGCAGAAGCCTTTTCAGAGGCTTCTAGCTCGTCTTCAGGCAGAGCATCCTCCCAATCCAGGACATGATCCTTCAAGCGGCCATTACAGCCTTCAGCTACGCATCGCCTTCCAGTGAACTTGAAACCTACCTGTGCAAGAAGTATCCTCTTCCCACTTTTCAACACTGCTTATGAGCATTGCTCTCAGAGATCTCAAAAGCTACCTGTGCATGCTCCTGCCAGGCTTCAACATTGCTTACAAGCATTTTGCGTTTCTTTGACTATCTACTATGGGGCAAATGCTGCGCAATGCTAAGATTGTGTGCAGGCAAATCCACACCATCTATACCTTGATGCTTGGTGTCACACACAAGTGCCAATCTGAACTGCAACCTGAAATGATGCTGATCATAGCTTGAGCACGACGGACCATGCACATGGAGGTACTTACAGTCTCCATCTCAAAGTCGCGGATGTACTCTCGCTTGCATTTGGTGCATCGCTCTGCAAAGCAGTTGCCATGCAGTTCTGCCAGCCGGCTTCGAGGAATGCCTGATCGTAGATGTAGCCCATCCACATTTTGCGACACAATATGCTGCAGCTTGCCTGTGTGTAGCAAAGCCACAAGCGCCTGTTGCAAATTGACCATTGTTTGCTTGGAGAAGAGTTGTTGCAATGTGCAAACAGGAGGGACAAGCTCTGCAGCCGTTGCCGACACAGGGTGTAGCTTGCACACACCTGGTGACACAGGCTTGGCTTAGCAATTCCGAAGCTGACTTTGAACGCTGGTATTGGCCTGTGTGCCCTTTGCAGAGTCCATATGCCAGAGGGGCCTCTGAAGTCAGGAATGCCACACGCAGTTGATATGCCAGCACCTGTGAACACCACTATCTTGCTGCTTTGCCGCACCTGCACATCAGGTCAGCAGTGGTGTGCAAAAGAAAGCTCAAAGCTGCATTATGACGAGTTGCCTGAGCACCTTACCCACTCCGACAGTCTGTTCACTTTCTGTAGAACCTCAGTAGGAGCGTCACTGATTTCAGGATCCCCTAGTTGGCCACCTAAATCGTCTCTGTAAGACAGCTTTGTGGCGTAACCAGCAGACATAGCTCAGGAGATCCAAGTCGATTGGCCGTCTTCCTGATCAGCCGAAAGCAAATTGGATTGCGCGAAAAGTGCACAAGCACTGGAGCAGGCCGGCTCTGATCAGTCATGGCACGAGTTGCGGAGCGTGACGCTCGACAAGCAAATATGCAGAACCCAAGCAAACGTCATTCCTCTCGTAAACTTGCACTTCCGTCCGGCAGAACAATTCAGGTTGCGGTTGCACATTCAAGTCGCTGCATCACACTTGCAGCTTGATTGCAATGCAATCATTGCATGAGTTCAATGCACACATGTGAAACACTGGTCCTCCGAATTGAGAGAGGGAGATCCTGGGCTACCACATTGCCTGACACAGTTTATTTGTCGGCGATGAAGTGGTTAACTGAGTTTCAAGTCAGCTCGCTCTTTGACGAACTAAAAAGTATGAGGGTAGTTCAGTTCATTATACAATTGTTGCACTGCCTGGCACAGTGTCAGAAGCCTCAGAAACAGTTGTAATCATGCTCTCCTGACAGGCACAACAGCATCCGGGGAGATGAGGGCTTGAAGGGTAGTGGTCCCATTGGTGACTTTTAGAGATCACTTCAGTAATGCAGCGCATGTTGGGTACAATCATGCAAGTAGTAACACTGCTGTGCTGTGCATGACAAAGCATAGAAAGCACCTTTATGCAGTTTTGCTTACAATATGACAGTACTGTTTGGCAATGTCAACAAATTGTTGGTCTGGACTGGCTGTATGCTGCTCACAAAGATACTTGACCATAAGCAGATGTTGCACACTATACACAGTCACTGGCACAGAATGCAGCATGCAACATGCCAGATACAGATGATGTTGTCTTCTGCAATGTCAACACCCTTACGTATATATTCACCACCAGAAAAGTCTACGTCCAGAAGCTGATGGTGCTGCAGACGGGCTAAGCCTACAAGCTGCAGCAAAATCAGATGGACAGGGTGATGTGACACACAAAATCACACTGATTGGTCTGACAGCAGAATCACATAGGGCTGAGTCTGCCACTGGGCCCAAGGCCAAACTGGGACCATAGCTCAGGCAATTGACTGTGCGTGTTTGCAAGCCAAATCCACAGGTGCTGTTGCATGCTTCCCAAGAACCTGTGGTCCACAAATATGCAGTACAGTTGGAAGGCATCAGGGACAATTCTGGTCTTCCAACAGCACCATTGTCCACATCAGTGGGTGCTGCTGGGACTGATGCAATTACAATAGGTGTTGGTGGAGATGATGTAGTCAATAGAGGTGGAGATGATGGGGCAGAGGGGTTTGAAGATGGCAGGGTAGGTGGGGTTGGGGATGGTGGGGTAGTTGGAGCTGGGGATGTTAGGACAGGTGGGGGAGGGGCCATGTGGCACAAGTTGCAAGTCTGCTTGCAGTTGGCCCTGCATAACATCAAGGGCAAGTCAGTCTCAGCCACATCAGCAGCAGAGTGTGGCAGCATGCTCTACTGTGATGTCACATCTGGCAGGATGTGTGTGTTGAATTGCAAGGACGCAAAGTCAAATCAGCCGTTACCTGAGGTAGTCACCAATGCCACCTGGTGCTGTGCAGTCATGATCTAGTTGTTGGCAGATCTGAGCACAGTCTGATTGCAGATCCACACATTGCCCAGGGCTTGAAGGGACCAAGGCAGGGCTGACAGGGGCTGGGCTGGCAGAGCTGACTGGCGCTGTAGATAATTCCAAGCCTGGAACTGCACCAGATGCTGTAGCAGCAGGAGAGCTGTATGCTGCAGGTGAGCTGTATGCAGCAGGTGAGCTATATGCAGCAGGCGTAGGGGAGACCTGAGGCGTAGGGGAGACCTGAGGCGTAGGGAAGAACTCAGGTACAGGAGGTGATGGCTCAGGCGATTCAGGTACACTGCTGGCACTATTGGGTGGGGCTCGAGGTTGTGAGGCTGTGACGTGGGGGGTGGAAGTGGGTGGGGCCAATGCTGGTGTTGGGTGCGGGGTGGGGTGAGCAGGGCTGCTTGGCAATGCTGATGTGCTTGTTGGAGCAGTTATAGCAGGAGAAGCTGTTATAGCAGGAGCAACTGGTACTGTGCCAGGCCTGTCTGGCATTGTAATTGGACTATGCAGTGAAGGTGAAGTGACTGCTGGGCTTGAGAGAGCAATAGCGTTAGTAGGGCTTGCTGCTGGGAAACTGGAGGGACTGGAAGGTTCTGTCGGAGTAGAAGACGTTGAGATGCCACACCGGCCACATGTGATCTACAGGGAACACACAATCTTAATGTTGTGCATTTGTGATTGCTGCTACTCTGACCATGACAGCAATTCTGGCAAATGTAACGAGGCAACTGTATGGAACAAACGTTTCACGTGCAAGCAAGGAGCAAAACTTGGCTACCTGACAGTACCCTGAAGGTTCTCCTGGGTTTGCAGCAATCATGAAGGAGGCATTGCATTGCCCAAAGTCCCTCTGCACAGACAGTACAACATATTTGTGCATCAACAAAACGAAGAGTAGATCAAGAATGAACAAACAGAGGTCTTGCTGCCCTCAAACCTGAATACAACGCAAACAAAAAACCACCTGAAATACTTGCCTGTTCTGCACATGTGTAAGCACTGTCAGGTGGAGGAATGTCAAAGCAGATTGCAGCTGCAGTGCCAGCAGTGGCTTCAGCTGTGCTAGTAAGCGTGGCAGCAGGGGTGTTGGTGGGTGTTGCAGCATGAAACGCAGCAGGAGTGATGACAGGGACCACTGAGGGGATGTTTGGCGGGGTGGCTGCAGCAGTTGTGATAGCTGGGGACACAGCAGGGGCAGGTGAAGGAGTGACTGGAGGGGAGACTGGGGTGATGGTAGTAGAGGGGAAAGTAGAGGAGTGCGCAGGAGCCACAGGTGAAGTTGCAGCAGGAGTGTCCAAAGACGAAGTAGATGGGGCAGCCGTAGGGGTAGAACTAAGGATAGCAGTAGGGGTAGCAGTAGAGGTTATATCTGGGGTGACAATTGGGATAGCAGTTGGTGTGGCTGCATAAGTGGTGGGGAGGTCAACTGGAGGGATAACTAAAGAGTTGGGTGGGATTGTGGATGGAGAAGGGTTGATTGTGGAGGTTGCAGCAAGAGAGACAGTAGGCACAGAGCCAGAAACTGGGTTTGAGCCTGCAGCATTGCCTGATGGAGATGAGCTGGAAGCAGGGGAGGCAATGCCACTTGTTGGTGTTGCAGTTGAAATGCTGCCAGAAGTAGTGGGACTAGCAGAAATGGTGCCTGGCAAAGTCCCTGAGACCAAAGGAGTCCCTGCAGAGCTAAAGAGAGGCGTGTTTGAGGTGAACAGTACTGATGCAGGGCTTGGAGACAGTCCTGCTGAGGGGGTTACTCCTGGCATAGTGACGGCAGGTGTGGGTGTTGGTGACAATGTTGAGGCTGAGGGAGGGCTCGACTCAGCGGCAGAACTGACTGCTGCTGCACCGGTGGAACTGCCAGAAGTGCAGGATGCTTTTGTGCCATAGCATCTGCCACAGGTGGTCTGCAGTCTCACAACAGATGATCAGTCTTTAGCAACTGGCAGGAACAGTAGCCAGACATGCATGCTCCCATACCTGACAATATCCCAGAGGTAGTCCAGGTACAGGAGTGGTGATGAACGTGGAGTTGCATTTCCCAAAGCTTTTCTGCATACACAGTATCAGATTAGTCAACATCAAGGTGTTGCGCTGGTGTGAGAAACACGCAGACATAAAGGTTACCTGCTGAGCACAGGTGTAAGGACTAGTTGGAGGAGGAATGTCCACACAGGAGAAGCTGCACGGGCTTGGGCTGAGGGTGCCAGAAGCATATGCTGGCGGAACCTGCAGCGTTTGGGAAGGAGAAGGCACTACTGTTGATGCAAAGGAAGTCGAGGAGGCTAGTGGCTGTGTGTTGCACAAGCCACAGGTGGCCTTGCAGTTAGTCCTGTAGCACAAAGCCTGTAAGGGATGGCGACCGCATGCTCGGCAGCTGTTGCCTGGAATTTCAACGCGCACCTTAGATAGATTCCAATGGGAGTGCTTAGGTTGCAGGCGCTTGCTGAGCCAGAGTGTGCACTGCAGGTATCGTTGCAGTCAGGGGCGGTGTCCTCACAAGGAGAGCCCGCAGGAGCCGCAATCGGTGCCAGGTAGTCAGGCTGAGCAAATGCATAGCCGCTGCCGGCCAAGACGGCTAGCAGGAAGAGAGCCAGCGTGGTCGTGGCTTCAGCGAGTCGGACCAACATCCTGTGCACAAACAACGCTTGTGACACCGCCGCTAGCAGGTTCTATGACTCGCGTCCAGTGTCACAGCAGCTCCAAACCAGCAAGCCGTGCACGTGCTGCTTGGCAAGACAGGAAAAACCTCTCTCTTACTCTACAGCAGAGCGCGGAAAAGCGCGGGGAGTTTGGCTACGCGTGCTAGACACCGTGAATGATGGGGCCGTCTCAACACCTCAATACTGTAAGCAGTTGAGTAGTGGCGGCTCGCTCCACTACCTGATTGCAATGCTGGCAGACCGCTGTGCGTCACCTGCTATGCACTGGCCTTTTATGCTGCAGGCTTGCTGTGATCAGTTCAAACTGAAACCTCATATCATGAATACATATACTAGTATTACTCATGGAAAGCTCGAGTGATTACGCTGTGAGTTCATAGGACGGACTGACTGACTGTCCCAGCGGTGTCTACCAACGGAGTCTGCAGCCTGGCGAGTTGCATGTTGGCTGTATGCTTCAAGTGGTACGTATGGTATGCCGGTGTGCTGCTAAGAACATCATGTTCACAACCTGCCGTCCAAAGAGTGAGCAAGCAACGTCTGCAGAGCTGCTGTTTGGTCAAGAGCTTCAAGATCGCAACTAATGCGGTGTGAGCAACATGGCCTTGCAGAGTCAGCCTTTCCTGGTAGCACTTGTACTGTCCCAAACTCTATCAAATACAAGATGACGCCAATCACTGATAAGGACATTACCAGAGCATGTTGCAGCCACTGCACAAAGCCACGGGCAACAGCTGTCATCATTTGCCCGTGGCTTTGTGCACTGTATGTATGTACAATACTAAGACCTGAAATGGACAACAACAGCTCACTGCAGTAGGTACTTGGTCCTAGAGACACAAAAACTGATTGTGGCAAAGTATATTGATTTCACCACAAGTATTGAAGATTCAGCTCTCACGATCAACCACAGCTAATCTGTTCATGTTCTGAATTCTTCTGAGCAACAGTCATACTGTTTGCGACACACCTTTGCCAAGAAATTAGACACTGAGGTCGTACTTTATTTGTAAAGCAAAATTGTGCAGTTGCAAGCAACACTGTGCAGATTGCCCTGATCAAATAGTCAGCCTTATAAAGTCTACTCCTCAAAATCCTCAAACAAGGAGCACAACACACTTTGACAAGAACAGAAACATTTTCAGCAGTTGCCATGAGGAAAGCTGACAATACGACGTGCCTCATACCATGCAAGCAGTTGCCTTGCTTTGACCAGCACTATAACATACCCGACTGAAAAAACCAAGCACAAAACTTCCAGTTTGTAGGTGAAGCTGAAAGGCAGACTGTAGAACCCAAAAATATCATTGGCATCATAGAAGCCTGGACCCAGTAAGCAGCAGAGACTCATGTACACAAGCAGGGCACCAATTAGGGCCAATTCTGCTTTGTTGGCTTTCTTGCAGTAGGGATAGCATTCAAAAGGGAACATGATGGCTGGCACAATGATCTGGACAAGGCATATACACCACACGATTGTGATCACAGGGTTCTGCAGCAGCACAAGAATTGGGGTCAGCTGCAAAGACCTGGGTGCACTGGGTCTGAAGTTAATGGCATAAATTAGTCTGGGCTGTCTGTATCTGTGCTCATTGTTGCAATACATGCTGCTTCTCAATGCAGGCGGGTGTGTCAGCAGAGTTGATGTGACACATAGTCGCACAACCACACGCTGGCACCATGAGAAAACACTTTTTATGTCATAGGATGTTGCAACAATTAGCTGGCTCACAGTCCGAACACTGTGCAGATGCACCAGGTGTCAGCACCATTCCACTCTAAAAAGCGCTTCCCAGCATGACACACGACAGCATGACCTGGCAAAGCCTGAGTGCATCACATGGCAAAATTACAAGACAAGGCATCACCTGAGCATCATCGCCATTGCCACCATTGTACCAGGACTGGTGGTCCAGCATCTGAAAGATGGCAACATACATTACACTGATCACCAAAGCTGAGAACATGAGCGCAACCCAGTTGTACTTCCCACAGATGCGTGGAAGCCGCCGCGTCGGATAGAGAACAGAGGCAGCTGGCCTTAAAGTTGCTGCAATCCCAATTGCTAGGGCGATGAAGTCAAAAGCATCACTCTGCAGCGAACCCAGCAGTGCTCAGCTCAGCTCAGAACTGAAGACTGTATGTCAGAGCTAGAGAAACAGCATGTGCCTCCTCATGCATGCAAGCGCTGGGCAGCACGACCAATGGCAGAATTGCACAGAGTCATTCAGATACTGCTACCACAATGTACCTCATAAGGTCTGCCACCTTCACAGACAGCGTTGCATAGGAGTCTAACAGCATTAAAAACGTAGCTCTGATCTGGCTGAGCATGCAGCAAACAATACAGACAATCACACCTTTGGAGCAGGTCATGACACCCAGCGAACAGGCATGCATCCACATAAGGCTAGGAGCATTGTGTGAAAGGGTCAGTGCATTGAGGTGAGCATGCAAGGTTACAAGGGAATTCAAACAAGCCATTACCTGATCGTTGGAGTAATTGGAGCCATCCAGGAAGAAGGTCACATCAACAGAGGCTGTGGCTGCCAGCTGGTACAGAGCCATGAACTGCATAGAACCAGACATTGGAAACCAGGAACAGCAGAACTAGACATTGGACACCAGGAACAGCAGAAGTAGGAACAGCAGAACTAGACATTGGAAAGCAGGAACAGCAGAAGGTATAGTGCAGAAGCAAGGGTGGGAATGGGAGGGCAGCAAGCAGTGGCAAGTGCATGGTAAGACATGGACCGCAGGGATCCGACAGCTGTTGTGACTGTGGCAGTGGCTGTTGCTTGCAGCCTTATTGTCAGTACAAGACTTGTGTCCAGGAGCCTGAATCTTGTGTCACATACTGCTGGCAGATGTCGGCAAAAGCAGCCAGCCAGCAGGGCCTGTATTGCATGATGGTGCAAGGCAGGGATCATATTGCATGATGGTGCAAGGCATGCAAGCAATGACAGCAGACAGACTTGCCTTGATCAGAGCGACGCTGATGACTTGAAGCGCTCTGGCCTCCCTCAGAACGCAACACACTCCTGCAGCGTCAGTATGAGCTGAGAGTGCATGGCAACTGCCTGTGAGCGGTCTCCTGTTCATCAGCACGGCCAACACAAAAGACTTGCAGGCCATACTCGTGAAGCAGACCACTGACCAGAGCTTTCAAAACAAAGCCAGATGCTTATGCTGTCGTCAAACACAATGACAAAAGCAAACGCTGTAAAGGTAAGCAACAAGCAGCAAATTTTAAGTGCTCAATGCTTGCAGTAAAGCTCATGGCTTTCATTGCCACTGTACTGATGCAGAAAATAAGACTGCAGACCCCCACACTTGTAGGGGTTGGGGTGGTAGGTCTGCTGCCAAGGCATTCTTATCACAGCTACTGATGGGGAGCATATGACTGCACCAAAGTACAGGTGAGGGACTGAACCATCCCTGAATGGCTTTTGTCAAAGGCCTGCTATGCAGAAGAAAGAAGCGCAGACAAAAGAAGCGCAGAAGACAGGACTACAGAAGAAAGAAGTGTAGAAGCGCATACAGGGTAAGGTGACCAGCTGACCTGCAATGGAGTAATGTGTGTCACAGAAGGTGGCTGCAGCTGAGGCCTCTGCCGAGCCCACAGCCATGCCCACATCTGCATTGGCCAGAGCCTCCAGATCATTGATGCCATCTCCACAGTACAAGCATGACTTGCCTAGCCCCTGCATAGACAAGCAGCTTTCCATTGTGCGGCATCAAAGGCTTACCGGAATTCCCGAGTTTTGTGGGTGGCGAATACAGCTTTAATTGTGCAACAAGATCTTCGTCAATGCCCATTTGCAGCTGCCAAGGGGCTCTGGCTCCAGGAACATCAATTGACATGTGGCCAGAGAGACACACGGACAGACACGCAGGCGGGCAGACGGCAGGCAGACAGGCAGATGAACAGACATACAGACAGACAGGAAGGCAGAGAGACAGACAGATCAACACACAGAAGGAGACAAGAACTGCTCCAAAATGAAGAGTGTTACCAGTATATGTTGACGTTGACCATTCAACATCTGGTGAAGGCCCTTGCGGCCCAGCAGGTCCATCAGCTGCCCCTTCTGGTGTGACCTCATGCGCGTGAATGCCACACTGTTCAGCATGACAGCCTGAACCAGGGCCTGGTTGGGCTGCTGCAGCAGGTACTCAAAGGCTGGCCCTGTTATGCAGCACTGCATCGCGCCCTGCAGGCACACAACTAATCACCAGCTGTAGCATCCAAGCAGCTGCCTGTGTCTCGTGTCAATGTGCTGCACCCACCAGATAAAAACTTCCTGGAAGGTGGTTTGCTTGCAACAAGCTACGTAAAGTGGTCGTCTCTGTCGACAGTCACGGCAGGAATGCATGTGAAACAGCAAAGCATGTAAAGCATGGGGCAGACCTGGGAAATGGTGTTGAAGGCTCTCAGGGTGTCCCCATCTTCAAACGTGTCCCCGCTGTCCAGAGCAAAGGACAGACCTTCCCTAGCAACTTCTGCTGTGCTCTGCAGCAAGTCATCTTCACCTTGTACTGTAACATTTTGAGATGCAGAGGCAGTTGTGGATGGGAGGCTCTTGCTCTGAAGCCTCCCACTGAAGGAGGCAAAAGACTGAGACGGGGACAGTTGAGCCAGTTCTGGGGACAGTAAAGGCTCTGCTTGCGATTGCAAAGACCAAGCTTGGTATGGCTGTGTCCCCAGAAGAGGCACCTGTGACTGAGCTGGAGACAGCAGATAACTGTTTTGGGGCTGCAGCCAGTCTTTCTGGGACTTGCCAGGCTCAGGCTGGGATTCAAAGAACCCCCCTAGGGACCGCATTTCATCCTCAGATGAGTCACTGATCGCATTGGGTACAGCAAAGGACACTGCCCGTGCAATCTGCCTGTGCTGACGTTTGGGAGTCTCTGATACATCTGGCAGATTTGGTTTGCGCTTGGCTGCTTTGGCTGATGAACCTCGATGCTCTGCATGGGTCTGAATGACCACCACACGAGACTCTTTTGGCACCATGCCTACCTGCATGTGCAGCGTGCATTCAGGGCGTACAAACATACAAGCAAACTCTGCAGCAAATGTGTGTATGGACCTCCACAGCAGCGGCAAGAGTACGCGTGTTGATCCCAGCTGCTTGCTCATAATCGTGAACATTGTCAATGGAAGTGAACAGACACAAGTCTGTCATGGTCTCAGCCAATGGTCGTCGCCTGTGAAGCTAGAAGGGGGGGGGGGGAGGGGTTCAGCAGGTGCGTGCATGTCTTGAGCGTATGCTGTAGTTGCAGTCTGTCATATCACACTACACAGCAAGACCAGCCTGGGAGAAACAGTAGGGAACTGGAAAGCACAGCCTGGCACACTGACAGCATAAAGCAGCTGTGTTGCTGTCCGTACATGTTGACAGCAGGGATTGAAAGCAGGCGTAGACCCCAAAGATTGCATTCACAGGTATATAGTGTTCAGCATGTGTGCACGAGTGCCAGGACATGTGGCGGAAGCCTGAACAAGGTTGTACTCACTCCTCTTGCCACTGCCAAAGCAGTATGGAAGTAATCTCCAGTCACCATCATCAGCCTCAAACCACCCCTGCAGCAAAATAAAAGTTGACCATACACTGTGGGCACTGAGGAGTATGGCAACAGCTGCCAGATGCACAAAAGCAGCTGTGATGTGGCTGCCACTGTGTATTTTGCCTGTCACATCCCACTTTGTATGCAAGCACGCTACCTGGTGCAATCAGAGGAGCACAAGAGGAAGTTGCCTGGTACCTGGTACCCTGCCGGGTATGCTGGCTGGTCCTGAAGGCTGGTGATGCAGCAAGCACAAACAGCAGCACCAACAAAACAGTATGGCAAGCACAGCACAGCACAGCACAGCACAGCACAGCACAGCACAGCACAGAGCAGCACAGCACAGAGCAGCACAGCGCAGGGGCTTACTGCTCCTGCAGTTGCTTGACAGTGGCCTTGGAGTCACTGTTGAGAAGATTGCTAAGGATGGTCAGTCCAACCAGCTCAAAAGGGCCTGCCTGATCCTCCACCTGCTGCTGACTCATGCTTGCAAGGTTTAAGCTGGCTACACTTGGAACCTGTGCCAGGGCTATGGCAAGCACGCGATAGCTCTGCCCAGACCACTCGTCCACCAACTGCATAGAGCCACACAAGGGCTGAGCATTCAATTGAGCTCTGGTTTGCCACGGAGTTTCCAGCATCGTATGCAGGTGGCATGCTGTACGAAGTGACTGCTGCTTTGATCAGTTGTCTACCAGTTTTGTGGACACAGATTAGCTGAGGTAATCAGGTAAAGACGCTGTACAAACAAGGCAAGGCTAAACATATGCAGGACAGCTACAGATTCAAGAACAATCGATGCATGATCAAGCTGTCCTTGGTATGCTCCTGAAAAACGATGAGTATGCCAAGGAGGCCCACCTGGCGATATTTTGGCGGCAATACATCTTTGTCAATCATGCGCTGAATGACGGCAGCTGCGCCCCGGATGATCAGCAACCCATTGGTGTCGTGCTTGCCTTTGTGATGCTCAACTGCTACCACTCCAGATCTCATGAGTGATGACTCAAACTCAAACCTCTTAAGGATGTGAAGGGTGGCTTGCCTGTTTTGCCTGCCGCGGGTTGTTTGCAATGGCAGCGTCACGACATTCCTTTCCTGCCTTCAAACCAAGGTTACATGAGCGTCCAACGGGCCCAGATGTGACCATCATGCTAGCCTGTAGCTTGCAGCGCTGCAGTCTAGTTCATTTCTGGAGACAGGATCAGCAGTCTAGCATTCAGCACAAGAGTGAAAGGTTGTTCCTAGTGGGCATCAAGAACTCCATTCAACATGTGTCAATAGCTCAAATGGGTTTGCTACAGAAACACAGGGGTATGCACGTCATTGCCATGGAAATGTCACAATTGACATTTTCGAAAGCACGGTGTGCCGGCTTAGACCAAGATGCAACCACTTAAGTGCATTCCTTGTTCAGGGTGCAAAGTAGCAGCTCAATGCTCCGTACAGGCATTGTTATTACAGGCTCACAGGACATCAGGCACTACAAGCAAAGCATCAGAAGAGCTCCGGGCTTCCGCCTCATGCTACTCCCATGATAATCATCAAAAGGCATAGACTTTGCAACATTTCTTTCTCTTTTCAAGCATCAGAAGCAATCATACAGTTGCTGTTGGATGTGTAGATTTGGGCTACACCCATTTGTGTATACATACACAGCAGGGCAAAAATGATGCTCAGAATGTGTACAGCAGGGCAAAAATGATGCACAGAATATGCTCACCAGGAACCGTGCTTCCACATCATTGAAGGCCCGCCGCTCGCCAAGCTCGCCCACCACCTTGGACTTGCTGATCAGAGTGAGGGAGTTGCAGACGGCTGCTGCCTGTTTCAGCCCGTTTGGCCATCGAATTGCATCTGATTGCAGGCTCAGGAACTGCCCAGCAACCACTGGTATCATCCCATGCAAGTCTGACTGCATACATCCAAGCCAGTGGGTCATGCTCATATCAATCAATTCACATTTCCTGTCTTTAGGAGTCATCAGGGGAGTTAACACACAATATCCGGGATGCTGATGTACACTAAGCAATACATGAATGAACCAAATCTGCATGGCGTGCACAGAGTCTGACATTGGACATCTGACTTTGCACATGACTTCTGCTTATGGTGAGCCGGGAAGGCAATCCCAAAGCATGCACAGCATGTGGCACAACTGCAGGCACAGCGAATGAGCAGCCGCACAGGCAGGGACTCATGCAGATCTGATTGCCAGACTTGAGAAACGGCACAAGAACATAGTGCAGCTGCAGTCATATGGCACATACAATGTCACACAGCTTAGCAACAGCATGACTGTTGCATCAGGTGGCCACGTATACACCAACAGCGCAAAAGGCATGTAGGCAGTGACAGCAGCAGATAGGTCATGCCAACCACATGCAAGCCTCACCGAGTTGGCAGTCAGAGTGCCTGTCTTGTCAAAGCACACAATCTCAATATTGGCCGCCGCTTGCAGCTTCTCAGGCTGGAGTGTTTCAATCCCCTTCTGCTTTAATCTGACAACACGCACAGCTAGGGCCAGGATAAGGACAGTGGGGGTGGTCATGGGCCAAGAGGCAATGAAGTTGTCTACAACCCTCTGGAAGACGTCCTCTGGGTCGTCCTCATACTCCTTGGCCTTTGCAATGAAGAGGGAGAAGTGTGCAAATTGGAGGACCAGGCAGCCAGCACAGAAGATAAAGTAGTCCTGCAGCCACCACAGGCCTTGACTGCAGTCCCATTCTGCAAAGGAGCGTGTTTTGCTCATGCAACGAAACAACAGAAACAGCAGCGGCTGTTTCAGACTGGCAGCTGCAGCACTGACGGCCAGCTCAGAAGGTAATCCTGGACCATTGAACTCTGCTAGTGGCTGCGGCTAGTCACATGGCAACATAAACCCTAAACCCTAGACGTTGACCCATATCTTGTCAGAGGGGCCCCCACCCTGAACCTGCAGTGGACCTGTAAGCCGTGCAGCTGTACACTGATTGCTGATCCAATGTGATATTGCTCGGTCCAGACAGAGGGACAGAGAAATGCTCAAGCATGTTGACGCGAGAGCGGTGTCAGCCGTGACCAGCAGCACTTTCAATTGTATGCAACACACTCCTTTTGGGCTCCTGTAGCTCTTGTACAAGTCTGAACCCAGGTCAATGATTACTGATGCTGATCCTACTCTGATGCCTGCACAAAGGAATGCCACAACAGTGTTCTTCCTAAGGTGGTTAAAATAATAGACAAATAAACAAATAAACAAACAAATAAATAAATGAGTGATCAATATACAAATAAATGAATAAATAAATAAATAAATAAACAAATAAATAAATAAATAACTAAATGTGAAAATGGATAAAATAAGTAAACGAAAAAAGTTGATTTTCTGACATCGTTTCCCAGTTCTTGCGACAACTTACCCTCATGAGCAGGTTCCTCGTAGGCATTGCATTGTAGACCACCTGACGCATCATTGAGCCCATGCTAGTGCACAGCCCGGTCCTTACCACCATGGCCAGCACCTCTTCTTCTGCATCCTCCTCATTCCACACCTACACGGGGCAGCCCGGTATAACACTTGGCTTCTCATTCAATTGACGCAGAAAGGTGTAGTCTTTTCTTTTCTTTTCTTCCACACCTACACGCCTTTCAGCTTTACGCTCATCCTGTCAGGCCCGACCTTTAGCAGGCTGTGCACGAACAAACCCAGCTATTCCACACTTGCATGCCTTTAGTCAGCTTTATGCTCATACTGTTTGGCGCGGCTTTCAGCAGAATGTGCATGAGCAATCTTCAGCCGTGTTTGCTGGCTGTTCTAGCAGTCTTTGTGTGGTAAGGCTAGGTGGATTCACAAGCAGTCAGTTAAGGACTACACATGGTCATCATGACCAAAGGTCGAATGGTCTTGACTGGCCCCGACGACCTTTGGTCATGATGACCATGTAAAGTCCCTGCCAGCCAAGACCAACTGACCTAAATGCATCAGTTCCATACATAAATGGAACAAAGTTGTCTGTCAAATGTCACGATGTAGCAAGCACACAGCAACTAACACATAGGCAATTTGCTCAAGCACAGCCTGCATCAATGGCTTGACACATAGTCACTCCAGCAGCAGTTCCTCTGTGACTGACAGCCGGCAGACAGACAAGGACACACAGCATGAATCTGACCTGCTCCACATTGGTGCCAGAATGGACTGTGTAAGCGTGGTGGGTGTTGGGATGGTACCCCCCTAGCCCCAGCCCACCTATGCTGGACTTGCGCACTTGAGCAGCCTGTGCAGACGATGACGGCATCACAGGACTGGGCAGATCTGTGTCATTTAGTATGCCAGCAGTTGTATGCACACAGAGTAGAAAACACAGGACTGCAATGTACCAACATGTACATGCCCTCTGTTGACCTGTTGGAGAACCTTGCACCGATTGATGGGGCACCTTGCACTGATGCACAGACTGTTGCTGAATGAAATCAGAAGCATCAGGAGACGACCTGAGATGCACATGAGGTCACATAGACTCAGGGTCATGAGCAGCGAGCTTCCAAAGCATTGACGCTTCGCTACTGCCAAATCAGTCAAACATCAATTGATTGGTAAGCACTACCTTGGGTTGATTGTGTAGATCATGCCTATCATGGGTCAAGAGCACGCTCACTCTTTAGCTGTTGAACAACAAAGAGTTTGGTGCGGTGCAGCAGCCGGAGAGCAGTCACGACTTGCTGACAGAAGGCTGAAGAAAGGCTGAAAGAAGGCCGACATGACATTTGGTGCTGTTGGTCGTTTTGTTTTGTGGGCTGTACTTTTGTGGGCAGTAAATTGTCACGACACAATCAATGCTGGGTGCTGCTGTGCATGTGCTCAGCAATGCCAGTAGCAGCATCAAGGCATGTTGATTTGGTGGATTTCAAGCCATGACACATCAAGCTTTAGATTCTAGGTGTTTCATGCAAAACGAGCATGACAAGACAATAAACAGTACATGTGCTACAAGTACAGCTACAAGTACTGCATGGACCGCTGTGCTTTGCAGCCAACACTGACCCTGTGGTGATCTTGAATAGCAACAACAGCATGCTCATGTTCCACAGTGTTTTGCACGGCACCTGTACACAGCAGCTCTGCAGTCCAGGCCCATTGCAAGAACAGGCAAAACATCCCCAGGAAACAGATGTCCCTGACTCATGGGCACACATGTGCAGAAGCGCTAGCAGCGGTGTCCTGACTGGTAGGACGTGATATCAGGATGTGTGATGCCAGATGGGCTCTGGGCTGCTGCCTCGACGTCATGTTTGCCAGACGGCGCAGACATTTCTGGTTCTATTCTCATGCTGAATGGTGGAAACCATACCTCGCCAGACAGCAGGGACTCCTCCACAAGGCAGCTGCCTCTTAGCAGCACCATGTCACAGGTGGCTTTGCCTGGCAGCAACACCACCACATCCCCTGGCACCAGCCGACGTGATGACACAGCCCTGCAGGGCAGACGCAGCTTGATCACCATGACATATGCAACAAGCCTGGGTACTATGTAAGGGGAGGAAACGTCTGTGCATGGCTGATGCAGCAATGCTGATACATCTCCCAGGCTGGCTCCCTCTTGCATGATGACAGAGGCGTTGTGCCAGTCTGGCTATATCCTAGCAGTGCTGGGGTTCCCTCAGCCCATGGGAGGCTACTGGGTTCAGGGTTTAGAGTCTAACAGGCCCACAGCACATGAGTCACAAGGCAAGTCTAAAGGAGCGGTGTTCAGCAATGTCACCACTCACACTAGCAATGTATCGTATCATGCTCATGTACTTGAATGCAATCATTTAGCAAGCTCTGCAGAACAGTGCCTGCATGCATCCCAGCATGCAGCATCAGCGTAGGTTAAAGCGTGCCCTGCCTGCAGTGCCAAGGTGTCCAACAGTCAGATCATAGGCTGTGCGGGGGGGGGGGGGTTCCAAACAGAAGTTGCACAACATGTTGATCACCTTTGGACACTCGGTTTTTGGTGTATGTTAATTTCTAGGCATTGTCTGCTGACTCCCCTGATGAGCCCCCGAGGCAAAAAGTGTATGTTGATTGATTGATTGGTTGGTTGATTGATTGACTGGCTGATTGATTGATTGATTGATTGATTGATTGATTGATTGATTGACTGATTGACTGATTGATGTATTGATCAATTGATTGACTGACTGATTGATTGACAAGCGTGCTGGATCATGCCTTGGGTTGTCAGCACCAAAGAATGACTGCCCCTGGCCAAGCACACAAGGTGTTTAGAATCAAGCTGTGCTGAGATTGCAGCACCATGTGCCAAACAGAGTGAAACAGGGAAAGCAGAGTGACTGAAGGACAGCCAAGATTACCTAACACGCCCTGCTTGGACGATGGCAACAAGGCGCTGTTGCGACACTGACTGGTACAATCCCATCCGGCTTTGATACAGCTTGTAGACGCTGATGAAACAGGAGCTGATTGTGACAAAGGCCAGAAGGCCCGCCAGCTTGTAGTCCTGCTCATAGATTATGAAGATTATCTCGGCAAACTGCAGCAGATACGTAACAGGAAGTGCAACACCTGCCGTGCTGTGTCAGGTTTTGAACAGCTTCAGCAGATATGGACCATGCCACATCAGCACTTCCCTGAATCATGACAGACAAGCTGCAGCAATGTTGCCAATTATGACTGCTGTTGCTGTGCTGTAAAGGGAGCCGTAGCCAGAATGTGCAGCGCTGTGAATGCATTTTGCTTTCAGATTTATTGAAGGCTTCTGCTCATTGCGCATTGTTGACTGGCAAGTGGAATTTCAAAATAGGGCACGTATCTCAGCCTATCAGTAGCAACTGCTAGGCCAGGTTGTGCCTTGAGCCCAGCAATCATGTCACAACTTGCCCGTTGGGCGGCATGAATGTGTGAATACACAAGGGCGTGAAGCTGATGTCAAAGCCAGCAAAACAAAGAGGACAGAAAAGTTACTGTCATACTCAACAACATTAAATTGATGCTGTCAGGACTACATTGCCTGCCTAGATATATGAACAGTGTATATACAGCATAAACAATCACTTGATGCATACCTGCACAATGTAAATAGGCTGACAGAGGTAAGCTGCAACCATTCTCAGCAAGTCTGGGCGGCCTGCTGCAACATCATTGCTGCCATATAGACTTGCCCGATCCCTTCGGGGCCAGCTGCTTAGTGAATTGAATGTTGACCAGTTGCCACCTGCACTCATGCTAAAAAGCGTCCACTGGACTGATGGATGCCCACAGACAGTCCACACACAGAACGCGTGCGTGCTAGCGTGTAGCATTCTGAGCTGCTTTGCCATGATCCAGATACAGCTCCGGCTGCATTGGTGTCAAGCTTGCTGAATCAAGAACGCCGGTCACGTCCCAGAAGCCTGTGATGGTTTCTTGCAAGATTCTGGACATAGGCTGTGCCATAAACAGACGGGGCCTAATTTACTGTCTCAAATTTTCAGGGCTTCAGGTACAAAATGTACCCTCAAATATGCCCCGTGTGTAGTACGCTGGTGCAGGAAGGTAATCCCTTGGCACACCCAGTATGGCACGCTCCTATGTGGACCGTGCCTGCAGCCCTAGACGCCCTGTTGCGCGCTGTTTGGCATTCCCAATGCAAACATGCAGAAAATACACCTGCAGTGTCTTGTAACAGTACGCCAATGGCATCTGTCATGACATCTGGCCTGTGTCTGGAACCCATATCGCATTTTGAGTCACAGCATAACATAGCGTGTGGAGAGGCTGACCTGCAGTGATTCTTTGCAGTGCTTCATTTGCATCCAAGATCTGCTGTGGGAGGTCTGGAGGCATATCTGGCAGCGGCTTGAACATGTCGCCTTGTGCATCGTAGATATATACCAGCAGATTCAGCACAAGGAACTTCTGGGTGGGCCGCTGGGTGTTCACCAATCTCTGCAGGCACACTTGAATAGTGATCATGTGCTGCTTGCAGTGTATGACAAGGGGCTGAGCTGATCTGTGAGTACAACCACCTTGTGATGTGGTTGCCAATCACAATATCTTTTGCGTTTCAAACTAGCAACATTCACAGTTTTGACCCAATCACATGCAAGCAGTGTGCATCTGGAGCAGTGCAGCGTACAACAACTCTCAGAGTCACGGTTGCAAGAGGAGCATTGTGAGGGCATTAATTCCACCTGTGTGGCATTGGGGGCATGCGTGTGCTGGAAAACCTTCACCAGCTTGCGATCTCCATCCAGCATCTGCACAGCCACAAATGCTACATCAGCCAAAGTTGATCTACGCAACGACAGCTTACAGGAGTGGATTCTGCTTACAAAACATGGGAACGAGTGAGGTCAAACCTTCACAAGTACGAGGTGTGCTTCCTTGAGTGGGCACTGCTGCAGTGACCAGAGTGGCCTCTGGGGCAAGCACTGCATCAAAATCCAAGCCAAGCCTCCTGTCATGATGACCAGTGCTGCGTAGATTGCCACAACCCATCCAGGCGTTTGGTATCCCACAAAAGCACAAGCCACCTTGCAAACAGTGTCAGCTGAAATGTATGTGCTGGCAGAGGAGTACAGTTGCTAAAAACCAACATAGCAGTTCCTCGTCCAGGCTTTGATTCTGTAAGGTGAATGGCATCATTTGCATACCTGATCGGACTTTTCGGCTGAGGGGATTTTGTGCAGAGAGCTCATGGCATAATATTTGGGGTCCGTCTCTTCAGAACGGATGTTTGGTGTCTGCTCACGTCTGAGGACTGCTCAAGGTTGTGTTCTAGCGCTTACGAGCCTTTGTAATGGGACCCCATTCAAGTTGCTCTTGGCCTGTTGTCAGTGAGTCACGGCAGGGGCGGACTTCGGCAAGAACAATCAGGGTAAAGCCAAATTGTGAGGCTTGACACACAGCTACGGCTGCCCGCTATGAATGATGCAACGCCTGCGGTGAGCAGACATCACTCTGGCTGCCTGTTGGTCGTGCTCTCATCAAGTCAAACACAGAAGCGCGTCTAGCTTTTGCAAGTTTAGTCAGTGTGGATCATCATGAGATAAGCTCGTAATAACTACCGTCGTAATCTCTACGCAGTGTTGGTGTTGCTGGCGACGCCTCTGAGACAGCGGCGTGGTGGGTAGCCCGTCCGGCTGTCTGTCTACCGATGGTACTCTTCTCGCTGTGCGACATTAAAGCCGGCATTGCGCAGAGCCAGACGCCTCACCCCTCGCAGCACGCAGGTCAGGTTGCTGCAGCGACGCTTTCAGAGGCAACTGCGACATTGCAGGGCGGAGTGTAGTCTACAGGAGGTTTCTGCACTTGTCCACCTTTTGCGCACCGACCCCAGACAGTTTTGGCGCCAGGCCAGCTTGCCACATGCCTTCCAATAGCTTGGAGCGGCTTCCTTGACACCCTTACAGCGGCTCCTCTTGCTGCAGCACAACAACTGCCACCGCCTCACACAGCACAGCCACCAGTACCTGCACACACCCTCAACCAACACATCTCGGTTGCAGAGATAGAGACTGCAGTGCAAGCCCTTCACAGTGGCAGGCCAGGAGTTCTATTGGGCCATACATCAGAGTTTCTGTGTCATGCCAAGCTGGCTCCCATAGCTGAGGATCCGGCTCTCCAAATCTTGTTGGTCCCTTACCTACACCCCTTATTCAATGCTGCGTTCACCAGCGGGCAGTTTCCCCAATCCCGGAGGACCTCTCTGGTCACCCCTATCTTCAAGAGAGGTGATGCCACACAGGCAGCCAACTGTAGGCCCACTGCAGTTGGGGAGCCCATCAGCAGGTTGTATGCTAGCATCCTTGTTTGGCGTCTGGTCCAGTCTACTAAGCACCAGCAATTGCGTCCCATCACTCAGACCGCGTACTGGCCACAGCTTGGCACCATTCACCAGGCATTCAATTTACAGCATGTCATGACAACCACAAGCGTGCCAAGCGCCCCCTGTACCTGTGCTTTGCGGACCTCAAGGCTGCCTATGACCAGGTTTAGTGGCCGCTGCTCTGGCAGATGCTGGAGGGGCTGGGGGTTCAGGGACCCATGCATGGGGCCATACAGTCTCTTTATGACGGCTGCCTGCTGTCTGTGAGCACCAGTGGCACTTCTGGCGAGGGCTGGACGCCGGCTATGGGCTATGGCAGGGGTGCTGCCTGAGGTGCCACCCTGTTTGGCCTCTTCACCTGATGGGCTGCATGGCTACTTGGAGGCCCATGCTCCAGGTGCAGGCTTGCAGGTCCAGCAGCTGCCTGTGTGAGCTTGTGTATGCAAATGACATCTGCCTTATGGCAAGCAGCACAGAGCATCTGCAAGCACTGCTGAACGCTTTGGCTTCATGTCGTGCACTGCGGCACATGGAGATCAGTGTCCCCAAGACCAAGGTTATGGTGGCTCCTCTGTGGTGCAAACTCCTCACTCCTTCACATGCAATGGCCGTGACATTCAACAAGTGGGCGTTTTACGTTACTTGGAATTACAAATGCATCCTCTGGCAATGTTGCTCATTCCATTGCACGTGCCAAGGCTGCCAGCTCTTGAGGGGGGTGGTGCAGCAAAGGCATGCCGAGCTGCAGTGCGGTGACACAGTAAATTTAAGTTGATGCTATTCCAAAGTATCCTCATTCCTGCTATACATCCTGGGTGTGAGGTCTGGGGGATGCACAGTGGGGTGGGCAGCGGTCCAGATGTGACTGTTGCCAATCAGGCGCAGTCTGGCATGCAGAAGCTGTGTGAGAAGTATTCGTGGATCATTTGTGGTGTCAATCTGTTGCCAGCTTATGTGCTGACCATAGTCTGAAGCCTTTGCATTTCTTTTTATGAAAAAAATCCTTGCACTTTTGGATCAAGCTTGCTGCGTTGCCGCATGACTGACTTCTTCACACAATCTTACAGAACAATATGATGGATGGTTTCCAGCATCGTGTTCACAGTTTTGCATCTGCTGTTGCTGATACTCTGCACACTGTAGTTTATGAGGCCCCTGGGACATTGGGTGTCATACCTAGCATTGATGTTGGTGCAGTGCCAAAGGGCTTGGACAGCACTCAATGTGGTGGTCACGCGGTCAGGGATGAGATGCACATGATTTTTTGTTGTTTTGCCATTCAGCCAATGAGAGCCAAACATAAACACCATGCATACGAGGTTTGCTCCAAGAAAACGATGAGGGTCTTTCAGTTTGTCCTAGACTGTCATGGCTTGTTGATCAGAGTCAGTAGTCAGCAACATATATTTAGGCTCTTGTTTGAGCCCACGTGATCAGCCTAGTTGGGCTGGCATACTGTAATATGGCCTTTCTCTCAGTTGATAAGACTGTGCGAATGGCTATCCTCCAGCGATACTGCGACATGTTTGTGACACTTTGCGCATGCATGTGACATTGACTACCTTGCAAAAAATACCGCGTTTTGAGCTTGATCACCTGGAATGTATGGGGATCGACAGTATTGGGAAAACAGATACCAAGGCGGCGTTGTAGGCTACTGCCAGCAGAAGGGCGTGGTCTCAAACGAGTGGTGCGCCGGCAGCGGCGCGTTCGAATTGATTACAATCAGTGGCTTCCACAGGTTGCACACTCTCGCTTTGTTGTGATCCAGGTATTTGCAATACCCAGCACTACAAACGATCCTGCATCAGCACACCCGTAGACATCATCAGACATTAGTCCTAGGTGAGTCAGGCTCTAGCTGACCTAATCGGATGTATGCCTGTTTCACAAATTGGTACTTGAACCTTGCTATGATCAGGCTGTGGCCTGTCCCTGCTAGCTGAAAACATGTCGGATGATGGCTACCAATCTTTATTAGCCATAGACTACTCTGAACACTGCATTCAGGCAAGTGCTTTGCACATTGTGTGCTAGCTTGAGCTATTGGCTCTCAGCTAGCTTTGCATTATGCAAGTGTTATCAAAGCCGACTTTAGTGCAGACGATGCGTGCTAGATGTGTTCACAAGCCAAAACAGGCTGTTACGTATGCAGTCATGGGTGTGACAGCTCTACAGCTTCAGGTGACTGATCATAACATGCAAGAGTGGCACCTTTTGGCCTGCCAAACTGCGCAGTGTACCAAGCATTGCTGCACCATGTATTGATGCAATGTTATGAGCTGGCAGCACAGGACAGCAGCATTGACACAGTCATTGACAAGGCTACCTTGGACTGCTTGATGAATTGTGATGACTGGCAAGCGCAAGTCCAGCGCATGCTTGCACAGGCTGCTCGTGTGCTCAAGCCAAATGGCAAGTAAGATGCTACATCATGCTGCAAGATAGTGCATCAAATGACATGGCGTGTCCTTGAAGATGTGTGCTGTCCTGATGCGCCTGCCACTTGTGTCTGTCAATTTCAGCATACACAACATGCTGTCCGACCGTTTTTCTGAGTGCCTTTTGCGCCTGTTACAACTGTGGATTTTGAAGGCCAGCTGTGGCAGTCAAGTCAAGCTTGGACATGGGACTTTGCTGAACACAAATAAGGTGCTGGTGATGCAAGATGTTAAAGCACCTCAAGCCTAACCTCAAACCCTTGCTATCATTGACTGGACTTTCTGCTATGTGTTTCGTACAAATGATGATGCAGGTTCATATGCATCTCCCACAGCGAACCAGAGGACAGAATACATATATTGACTGGTCTTGCCTATTCCTGGAAGCTTGTAGAGCATGTGGAGGTGCAGAAGAACATAGCCACTTTCTATGTGTACATTTTGCAAAAGCAGTAACATACTGTACATACGGCAAGAAGTGCCGAACAGTGTGGCTGCAAAACTTCAATGGAAGCAAATTCTAAACGTGCAGCTGTGACATGTTCACGAGACACTGGAGTCAAAGCATGCCTTGTGCTCTTAGCACGTGATTACACTTTTGGAGCTTACAATGCAACACTAGAGCAGCATTGTCATGCAGACGTTTCAAAATGTTTGATGATCATGTCACTTGTCGTCATGCTGTTTCCAGACATTTGTAAAGCTCCTGCGCCCAGGTTGCTGGCAGGATGGGCATGTGGGGTAACAATGCAAGAAATGAGCGTCCTGACACGCTAGCATTACACCTTGCATGTAACTTTCAGCTGTGCAACATGTGGCAACAAAAGTTGCGTTGGTGCACTGTGCTGTTGTGAACGCCATCAGCAGTTGACAGTTGATTACGCACGGCATAGCCTGAATCTAAACTATCATAAGTCATCATAAGTCGTGGACAGTGAACGTGACAATTCCATGCAGTTTGCCAGGCGCCACTACACGCTGCTGCTAGAATCCCCACTGGTCGTCGCTGACACCTAGTCGTGGCCCACACCTGTCCTTCTCAGACCTGCCAAGCAGTACATACGGCACAGCCATGTCCCAATCGGCATATCCCTCTTGCACTGCATCAGCATGAAGCTTCTGGGCTGCACTGGCAGCAGGCAATGACAAGTCAACTTCTTTGGCGGCTGCCTGGACGATGTCCAAGTCTTTCATCATGTTTCGCAAAGGCATCTGACTGTCATTGAATTCACTGCATTGCAACACCTCAGATCAGCTAAGTCAGTTTGCCTGTTGACAGTCTTGCAAGGTGTGGCAGGCAATGTGGTAAAAGCACATCTTGGGGTCCTCACAGCAAGGACACTGGGTCTTGATGGTGCAGGGTGAGAGAGCCATCAAAGGTTGTCAACTGCAACTGGAGGTGAATCTGATGATGGGCAGATCCATGCAGGCCAAGACGCTTTGAAGCTAGAAGTATGAGAACCATGGAAGCGCAACTGACAGCTTGTGTATGACAGGATATGACCTGCAGCAAGGAGTCTGTCAGAGGTTGATGGCCAACATATTACAATGCATGTGCCAACAAGCTGTGAAGAGTACCTGGCTGTAATGATGGGCATATGGCGTTTCAACACCTCTGAACAACCAAAAGATGTGGTGAGGACATCTTGAAGGGCCTGCTGGTCCTGGATGCCTAGCTTCTCGGCTAGAAGCATTGCTTCACATGCAGCTGTACTGTGCACACTTACCAACAACTGGTTGACCTGCAGCCCATTCTGCACAGTCAGGCATGTGTCCAGACTTGTTAGAAGGACTCGCAGGCAGTTGCGTCATGCAAAACACCCAACTAGAAATTCACCAGCACATTTTTGCACATAGTCAAAACCCTCTGCTGTGATACACTGCAGAACTGCAATGCTGATCAGGTGACCAATCGTTTCAAAGCGGCAGCTGTTGGCGCCTGCTGCATGCAGCTTGTGCCTGATCAAGTAGTCAAGGCCCACCATTGAACGCAGGGTTTTGGCATTGTCAGTATGGCAAAGGTGTCACATGCCTCCTGAATCATGCAATGCTGGCGGACCAAATCTGTTGTATGCTTGCTAAGCTGTCTTCCTAGTAGGACATAGCTGGAATCATATCACAGGGCAACATTTGCAAGCTTGATGCAAATGCTGCTCACCAGATGCTTATTGATGCTGTCTGCAATCTGGTAAGTCTAACATTTCACAGGCTCATGCAAACAGCACACACTGCAGCGTTTGTGTGTGCATTTGTGTATGCATGTTGCAAAACCGCCATACTTGTCAGCAGTCATTGCACAACAACACTTTGTCCACAGTGCAGGAATTGACAAAAGTGTGTACAGCTTGCAACACATGCACACGAACTTCGATAAGCTCATGCTCACCAGCTTTGCAGCAGTGCCAGAGCCATGAGGGCCCATGAGCCTGACATGTGACCCCATGCACTGCATCACAGGCTCCACTTTAGCAAAAGTTGCCTGAGGGCCACCACACATGATTGTCAGGCTGCCGTCCTTTGCTTTGTGTGGACCTCCTGAAATAGGTGCATCCAAAAACTCAAAACCATGTCCTATGCAAGCTTCTGCACACCTGCATGCCATTGTCTGATGTGTACTTTTGACACCATGCATACGACATATGCATGTGATCTGAGCGCAGTACACATAAGAACACAACATTAAGCAGTTCCTCTTGTGAACATTGCAGCTGACAAAAGTCAGGTTAAAGCTTTTAACAGTGCAAGGATCAGAAGCAAAAGCAGAAAGAGTTGTTGCCAACTTCTGCACAGCAAGGATGCAGCTCAGCATATGCAGTTTCAAGTCAGGAGCACCAGCCTGAGACTAGTCGATTGCCGCACAGTAGACATGTCTACAAGCACTTGGCCAGGTTGAGCGTGTGGAAGGGCTTGATCAAGGATGACTTGCAGAGAAGTTTCATCATTTGGAAGACAGAAGAAGACAACCTGCGTTCAACTGTGATGGGCGGCTCAAGGCTAATCGTGCCCAAACAGCTGTGGGAGAAAAGCCTGAATAAACTTGATAAGCAACTTGCCTTACAGAGTGTTAGCAACTGTTTCAGTGTGTCCGCTTGAATGATGCCTTCTAATTGTCCTGAGGTGCATAATTGCTCGCCTTGGCTTTTTCTCCTCGTATATATTGCCTGTACGATCAGGTTCACCGCATGTCAGGTTCAACCCAAGTCAGGTGCAGGCGTTACCCCTTGATCAGGTCAAGAAATTGGTGACTTGTTTCTGCTCTGGGGCTTGGGGTCGCAAACCTCACCAGACGATGCTCTGCAGCAATACGCTGAGCCATCGGGAGTCCCATGTTTCCTGCGCAAGAATACTCGAGGTGAGCTGCGACGCAGTTTAGTGCCTAGCGCAGGGATGTCCGCAAAACTCACCAAGCCCAACATACCCAACGCAACCCTGGTGTCTTTGCGCTTCTGCCATGCTCAATAAGCGGAGGTGCTGCATCGGGCCATGCAAGTACAACTTGTACACGGCGTGCGATATCGACACGCGGCTTGCGATGAACACGGAGCTAATCTCGGAGTGCGCAACTGCCACTTCGGCGGCTTCCTCCTCTGACTTAGTCCTTTGACAAGCGAGAGTGCGGAAACCCGTGTCATCGTCAGCATGGTGAAGTTCTTGAAGGTGAGATCCTACCGACGACGTGCAGAGTCTTGCCTTTGATCAGTACGACTTATGCTTACTGCGTGCAGCAAAGTACAAACGCATGGTTTCGGTCCTGACTCTCGAGCGATGACTTTGCGCTTGATCATCTCAAAATAAATGTTTGCTTGTTAGAGTTCGTTTCTAAATGTGCGATTCTCTGCTCTGCAGCCACAGAAGGTGGTGATCCTGTTGACAGGCAGATATGCAGGAAAGAAGGCTGTCATTGTGAGGAACTACGATGAGGGCACCACAGGCAGGAAGTATGGCCACGCTGTAGTGTGTGGGCTCTCCAAGGAGCCTCGCAAGGTCAGCATCAGATCATCATCAGACCTAAGCTGCTGAGTGCAAAACACGCACTCATGATACAGTTGTAAATACCCTTTGCTTGGTGTGCAGGTGATCAAGAGGTCGTCCCAGAAGGTGCAGAAGCGAAGGTCTAGTGTGAAGGTTAGCGGCAAAGTTTGTCATTCTGTGTGTAGGCTGTAGTGCTCATTGTGAGCGCATGCAGGCATTGTAACAGTGTTCATCCAGCAAACAGAGACAGCTCTGCATGTTAGCTGGCAGTAGTGGAAACATCTGACGTGTGATGTCCAGCGCATAATAGGCTGCACTACTCCATGCACACTCACAGCCTGACAGTGTGGCAGTGTGACAGATCATGCATGCTCCACTTACAGCAGTCAGCGTGCATGCCTGCTGCACACACTCACTGTCCACTGCTTGCTGCTGCAGACCTTCATCAAGGTAGCCAACTACCAGCACATGATGCCCACACGGTACACTCTAGATGTAGACCTAAAGGGTCTTATCACAAACGAAGCTGTGGAGAACAGCAGCAAGAGGACAGAGGCCCGCAAGGTCAGTGCTCAGACCAGCGGTTTTGTAACATTGCCTGCTAAATATGTCACTATCTCAATGGTGTGGCTTACCCTTGGTGCCATGCAGATCTGCCTGTTGTGACAGCTGTATCTTGCCTGCGTAACAAATTGTGTATATGTTTCATGTATACCTTCATGGCAATATTGCTTCTTTATAACGGCCAGAGCTGTAGCCTGTGTCGTGTGTTCAAGTGGGTTTCAGAAAATGTTTCAAAGCTTGACATCAATTATTTGTTGCAGGAAGCCAAGAAGTTGATGGAGGAGAAGTTCAAGACTGGAACCAACAAGTGGTTCTTCAGCAAGCTTCGATTTTAGAACTGTAACTTCTGATGGCTGCTGATGTTCTTTGTGGCTGCCTTGAAGGGAAATGAGCTGCATGCATTTCCTCAGGAACTGCCATACTGCTCTGCATGCATTGTGCAACATTTTGCAGATTGGATACTTGCAGGGTTCCAAGTCTAGCAGTATCAGGTGCTTCATTCTGCGGATTGTTCCACAGCAGCTTGATACAAATTTTCAGGTTTTTGCTGCACTGAATGCCCTCTGGTTGCACCTTTGCTCGTCTGCTGGTCATATGTGCAAGAACGACATAATAGATGGGACAGCATGTGAGCCGACAGTCTTTATCAATTTCACACACCACAGTGTGCCTACATCCATTCTTTCAAGCGGTTTCACAGTTGCCTGGGCCTGACATCATGATCAGGCTGGACCAAAGCTTTGAGCAGGATTGTTCGCATGATTCATGTCACATGTGCGCTGTCAAAATGACACAACTTTGGTGCCAATACCACTGTTCCCCAAACACACACATCGTTCGTGGCATTTGACTGAGTGCTATCGAGTACAGCTACATGGATAATGCAAGCAAACTCCTGCATGGTGCGTGCCTGTGCTGTCATGCTTAACGCAGATGCGTTTTGCCATGATGTTCAGAGTAAAGCGTGTGATACATCAAGGAACATAAGCCATGCAATTTGCTTCTGGCTGTGCCGCTGTCTAAGCTGTGACTGAAGGCTGCAGCGTCATGTGCCTCACAGCCATGCATATTGGAGCAGGACAATGAAATCAATCAAGCTGTGATTGCTAGTGCAGCAGAGCAGCTCCTTGCCTAATCAATGAGCTTTCTCCACCAGACATGCAGACACGCTTACACCGTTTGTTGCAACTGTGCCTACATGCTAAGCTGCATGCTGTGTGGACAGAAAGGTGTCAGAAAGGTGTCAATTGGTCATATCAAACAAGGATAGCAGAGCTAAAGCCCCATGTGTAGGCTGTACAAGCTGCTATTTGTCGCTGCTGCTGCTGCTAGGCTGACTTCCCCTATTGCAGTCATGCTGAAAGCATGTTGCTGCAAACTGCTCACAATAGAATTTGTGTACGTCGTGACAAAACAGAGTGTGCTGCAGCCTCAACAAAGCTAACTGGCAAGACCAGGCATCCTCCGTGATTGCTGCTGTCGCTCAGAGCTGCACAGACTGCCATTGACAGCTGCTGGCATGGGTGCAGCCTGTTATGCTGAGGCATGAGGTCCCAGTGTGATTTTGTATAACAGCTGAATACTTGCATAACAACACATTCCAATCTCAGTTGATGTGGAAGATGGCAAATACGCAAGATTTAGGGCTGGATAATGACAGGGCAAAGTATCATGGCATGTTTGCATGCAGCTGTTGCAGAACATGGCCTGGCCTAGATAAGGGTTGTGTATTACAGCAGGCCTGCTATTCACACTTGATTAAGCATCCACAACCTCTGTGCCCTTGCCCTTGTATTGTTGGTCGTCTGCTACTGTCACATATGAGTACATGTCCTCCTGCAATGTCAACACACATATTACCCCACTGGCTTATGTCCTTCCAGATCCTCCATACCTTGAATATTTAATAAACATATTGCATACCATGTGAGCACAAACATGCTTGCTTACCTTTGCATCCTCATCGTCATTACGTTTCCTTGAAATTTGTATCCTGAGCTTGGTGGGGACATTCCTGATTCCCTGCAAACAATCAGATGCACCCATTGAGCACACCCACCCTCGCTGTGCTGGACACATGAAATTATGCAATAAAGCAGCTCCACAAACTAAACAGCTGGCGAATTCCGTGATATGTAATGAAATTGAACACGAGACAGGCTGCCCCATACCCTGCTCCAGACTGCCTTGTTGAGCTTGACATCCACACGTACGTCAGACGTCCTCATGTGCTTTGTGGCAAACTTCTTGATCTCCTTGATAGCTTTAGGGGCACGTTTTTTGAAGGTGATCTTGTGCAGCCTCTTGTGAAGGTTGATAGTGTACTCCCGTGTGACAGCATCCTTCACACGGCTTTTCTTGTCCACCATCTGCGCAAACAAGTCTTGCTTGGGATTGTGCAAGCAGGCGACGTCAAAGCTCAACAAGAAGAGGGCTGGCGGCCGTAGCAGACCCTTGTGCTACAGCGCGTTGGCGATCACCACATGTTTGCTTACCTTGCCGAGATTGCTCCTGACTGCTCGACCGAAGAGGAAGCCGCCGTTGCCTGCAAGTTACAATGCAGTACTCGCACAGGAGAAGAGGAAGAAGACCGGCATGCTTCAGATTCTTCTGCGACGAACAAGCATTTGGCAATCCGGAGTGGTGGTATTACAAGTCGTTGGGCACACGCTGTACCTTATCGCACACATCCCAGTGCAAAAGGTGTTTTGTTCGGCCCAAGGATGATGCATGTGCATCTGCAAGCCAAGATGCGAGGCTGTGCTATTGTAAACTGTGGGCACAGCGCCCGGCAAAGGTCATCACCTACGTTCAGTTGCTGCAGTGCCAAAATCAATGGTCGAAAAGCCTGCAGTCGACCCGCTGTTCTTGTTCGTGCAGAGAAGAAAGACCAAGGTATGTACAGCAGTGTTCAGCAACGCCTGCAAGGTGTGTCTGGTTGGTTTGCTTGATAGCTTCGACTGTGTGTGAGTGCAGAAGGTGGAGGGTCACAACTCCAGCAATTTGGAGAAAAAGCTTCAGGTGCGGTATCAAAGGCTGCAGGTAGTGTACGGGACGCCTTCACGGAAATAGATGACAACTTCTTGGAATACTGTAGCCTTGACGCCAAGGTAATTTCCTTGTGCTGCGCTCCTGCACCCAAAGCATCTCCCAAGCATGTGAACATGCCGCTTCGATCTTGACATGGTGCAGGGAGGCAGGCGCATGTCCAAAATGAGTCTGGGAGAGAAGGAGCAAGAGTTTTTAGCTGCCCTGAGGGTAGGTACTTGTTTGTGACAAAGCAGCTGTGCGCTCTGCATCTTGTTGATCATCAGCTGTTGTTGTGCAATGCTGTGCTGTGTATGCTGGAGGTCATTGCTGTTGCTGTTTGTGCAATGGCAATCCATGAGCAGCACAGCTAAGATACCTGATGAACTGCAGTCCTTCTACTTCGAGGACAGGCCGGCTTTGACAAATGAGGAGTTTGACAACCTGAAGGAGGAGCTGCTGTGGCAGGGGAGCAAAGTGGCAGTTTTGAGGTGAGAAAATATCTGGCTTTCAGGAGTCACGTGTTCACACCATATGCCTGCTTGCCTGCTGTTACTGCTGTTGGCAACTCTTATTTTGGCATCAGAAAAGCATGAGCCACTGCTGCAAGTGACCCCACCTTGGCATCAGAACAACATGTGTGTGCCACGCTGACATCCCTGCAGCAGCTCACCGTCACAGACTGTTAAACGTTTTCAGATGTCGCTGTGGCAAAAAAGGCCCTGATGGCAAACCTTGATTCCCATTGTCACCAGACACAGATTGTTGTTGTAACATGACCCAACAGAAGACACGCTATGCACCCGCAATGCATCTGTAACAATTTGTCAACACAGTAGGCCCAGCAATGTGTCAATGGCATGCAGCGGAACAGAGTCAAGGTTTTTGCAAGCATCAATGGCTGCTGCTGTCAACAAGCCCATCATCTCAGATGAAGAGTATGATGAACTCAAGGCAAAGCTGCGCAACAAGAACAGCAAAGTTGTACAGCAGGTAGGCAGAGGCTCTGCACAGCATGTGTTTGTCAGAGATGTACCAGATATCCGCTTTTTATTGCTAACTTGTCAGGCTGGATGGTAGTAGCCTAATAATGGTATATAACATGCTGCTGAGACAGTGGCGCTTCTTGATTTGCTGTTGTCAGTATCTGACAGGCTCACAGCAATCTACTGTATTCATGACATCTGCTGGTATTGGTCACCAACTCAAGAGTGCATGTTGTTCTGAACGGCATGTGGCTGTGTTGCTGACTCTGACAATCTCATTGCTCGCGCTGGTGACGTGTAGGGTCCCAGATGCAGTCTCAGGAGCCGTGCAATGTACAGTGACTGCACTCCTGACTACCTCAAGATGACAGCTTTGAACATTCCTGCAGCTCTGGTGGTATGCTGCTTGCCCTCTATCCGCATGCCTCTTGAACCCCAAACTTACACAGCCATGAGAGCACCCACCAAGAGTTGTTGTCCACCAAGCACTGCCGTGTACATTGGAACATGCACAATGTCACCATTGCGCGATGTGTGCAATATTGTATGTGCATGCATTGCCTCTGCTGGACACTCTAGGTGTTCCCCTCTGCTTCAGAACAGGCCCTGATGGTCCTCAAGCTGTATACACTTGGTTCTACCGCAAAGGGCTTCATTTTTGTATTGCCACATCAGGAAACCAAGAGGCTGCATCTCAAGCCCGGTCAGCAGTGTTGCCCTGCTCTCTCTGTGTGCAATTGGTCTTGGTGGTGCACATTGTCTGCAGACCCTATTGGCATTGTTCTGGGTAGATGACATCACTGGTGTTCAAGAGAGCCTATCACTGCTTGCAGACTTTGCTGGCTTTGTTTTCGGTAGACGACATCACAGGCTTCCAGATAACCAACCTGGTGGAGCTGCCAGAGCCATACGGCATCATCTTCCTGTGGGGTGCTGTCTTCCCTGCCCTCTTCATCTTCGTAGCAAGCA
>JAABUP010002499.1_pt1 | contig 35337 bp, 35 predicted proteins | sample 5559201 | NCBI WGS metagenome assembly JAABUP01 (sample SAMN10711887, study PRJNA513373) | rock metagenome | isolation source: Antarctica rocks | place: Antarctica
ACCGCTGCCGCTGCTGACCCGCCCGGCCATACCAACCCGCACGCACCACCACCGATTTCAGGTGCTCCCCGCAAACCGGCATCTCCACTACGCGAGCATATCCCGCCTAGGCGACATAGGACATACGTTCGAGAGCGCGGGGGTGCGAGGGTGACAGTCACCGATGACCTTCCGCCGTGCCCCGCGGGGCCGGTCGCGGACCTGGTGGCCGCGATCGACGCGGTCCGCATCGACCAGGAGCTCGGCGGGGCGTCCGGCGACCCGCGGATCAGCGTCGCGCTACTGCGCGCGACCTCGGCACTGGACGGGCTGACACTCCGGGAGCTCGCGGCGACGGACGCCTACGGCACCTGCGCCGAGCTCGGGCACTGCTCCGCCGCGGCACTGGTCCAGGCCAGCACCGGGGGCACAGTGCACGCCGCCCGCAGCACAGTGCGGCTTGCCGCACGCCTGGACGGGGACTTGCGCCCGCTCGGGGACCTGCTCGTCGCCGGCCGGCTCAGCCGGCAGCACTGCACCGCCGTCGTGCACGGCCTGCGCGGCCTGGATAGCGACGTCATCACCCCCGCTCTGCCGGCGATCTGCCAATTGGCACTGCACACCGATCCCGAGCAGCTTGCCCGGGAGCTGCGTTCCCGGGCCGAAGCTATAAGCCCCGAGCTGGCCGCCCAGGCCCGCCGCCGACTGGACGCCCGGGTCGGGATCTCAGCCGACCAGACGCCGGACGGCACCGGGCACCTCACCGGGACCCTGCACCCGGAGACCCTCGCGCTGTTTCAGGCCGCGACCGACGCGGTTGTGCACGGCGACCGGGTCGAGGGTGACACCCGCAGCGTCAGCCGACGTCGGCACGACGCGGTGCACGATCTCCTGCGGCACGCCGCCGACTGCACCGGACTGGACCTGCCCAGCCAGGGCGGCACCCGGGCGCAGGTCACCATCATCGCCACCGCCGGCACCGTCGCCGGGTTGGTCGGCGCTGAACCGGCCTGCCTGCTCGGCCCCGAGCACGGCCTGCTCACGCGCAACGAACTACTCCGGCTGCTGTGCGACGCCGATGTCAGCACCGTCCACCTCAACCCGGATCTCGAGCGGCTGGACCTGAGCCGACTCACCCGGACCGTCACCAAGGCCCAGTGGCGCGCTCTGACCGCCCGCGACCAGCAATGCGTCGTCCGCGGCTGCCACCGCCGGCCGGCGCAGTGCCAAGCCCACCACGTCATCCACTGGGCCGACGGCGGGCGGAGCGATCTGGACAACCTGGCGCTGCTGTGTCACGCCCACCACCACGACCTCCACGACCAACAGCGCTGGCTGGCCTGCACCCACGGGCGGACCATGACCGCAGCCGGCTGGCTGGACCCGACCCTCCGGCATCCGCCGGACGATCCACCGAGCAGACCGCCAGACCGTGGGCCCTCAGGCTGCGACAGCCCGTCAGGCGGTCGCCCATCAGGCGGTGGCTCAGGTCGTGGCCGGCCCGGATGACCGCCGCCCAACGGCTGTGGCCTCATGGTGCTTCCCCCGGCAGCTCCGCCAGCACCTGGTCGATGGACGGGGTGCCGCGCAACTCAGCCGCGGTGCGTCCTGCGGCGCGGCGGTACGACGGCTCGCCCAAGACCTGCTCGATCGCGGCCCGAAGGCGTGGTGCGCCCTGAACCGACAGGCCGCTCAGCGCACTCCCTTCGTGCGCCTCGGGTGCGACGACCAGACCGGCGCCGGCGGAGGCAACCAGCCGTCCGTTCGCTGGCTGGTCGGCGAACAGCGGCACGACCACGAGCGGGACGCCGGCGGCGAGCGCGCCCAAAATCGTCCCCGAACCACCGTGGCAGACCACGAGGGCGGCGTTGGTCAGCACGTCGCCCTGCGGGACCCATGCCTCGACGTGGACGTTCGCGGGCACCGGCCCGAGCCCGGGGATCTCGGTGCGGCGGCCGACGGTGAGCAGGGCACGTACCGGCAGGCCGGCCACCGCGTCGAGCGCCATGCGGTAGGCCGCCCGAGCGGCTGGCAGACCACCCGCGACGCTGCCGAAGGTGAGGTAGACCAGCGGCGAGTCGCTGCCGCACCACCAGTCCGGAAGCGCAGTGCCCGCGGTGACCGGCTCGCGGTAGCGGGACGTCGCCGGGAAGGGCGAGGGGTCCAGCAAGGCCGGGAAGCGGGTCAGGTACGGCGAGGCACGCAGCTGCTCAACGAGCTGGGGACCGTACGGGTCCAGCGCCGGTGCGGCCAACGCCAGGGAGGCTTCCTCGCCATACGCGAGCGACACCGCGACCTGAGCGTGCGGTACGCCAAACCGCCCCGCGGCGACGGCGGAGGAGTACTCGCAGGGCTCACGCAGGACCAGGTCGGGACCGAAGGCGTGGCAGGCCCGCTCCAGCGCAGGCAGCATGGCCGCGGTGCACAACCGGCCGAACAGCTCCCGGTTCGCTATCACCGCGGCCTGTTCAGGGGCGGCCGCCGCGAAGCGTTCCATCAGAGGTGTCAGCTCGCGCTCGTCGGGCTGTTCCCCAATGCGGTGGGGCAGCCCGGTTCGGGCGACCGTCTCGCCCAGCCCCGGCGGGACGACCAGGAGCACCTGGTCGCCCCGCCGGACCAACGCCTGGATAAAGGGCACGAGCGGCCCGTAGTGACCGGCCCCATCAGTGGAGGCGACCAGGACCCTCACGCCGACCCCGCCCCTGTTGCTCAGGCACCTGAGTGCTCAGGCGGCTGGACCTGCTCAGGTGATGGGAGCGACCCACGCCGCGTGCCATCCGGCGGCGTTCACCGTGCCGCGGGCAGCAGCGACACCCTTCTCAGCGGCGAAGCGGGAGGCCACACCGGCGCTCTGCGGGCCAAAGGCGCCGTCGACCGAGATGTTCCAGCCGCGCTGGGCCATCCGGCGCTGCCAGGTGGCGACGTCACCGCGGTAGCTGGCGACGTCGGAGGCGGACAGCACGTGACCGTCGAAGGCCGGTACGCCGGCCGTGCGCAGCGCCGGGCGCGAGGCAACCGTACGGCTGCGGGTAGCGCGCGAGACGTAGGTGGCGCGGGGTGCGGGGGTGGCACGCGGCACGTAGGTAGCACGGGGTGCGGGCGCTGCGGAGACGCCCGAGCCCAGGCCGAGCTTGCGCGAGCAGGCCGGCCACGGCTGCCAGCCGCGCTGCGACTGAAGCTTGTACACAGCTCCGTCCTGGACGGACGGGGCGGCGTGGTCGGGTCGGCCGCTGAGCCCGAGACCGCTCCAGGTGCCCTGGTCGAACTGGTAGGCGCCGTAGAACCCGTTGCCGGTGTTGATGGCGTAGTTGCCACCGCTCTCGCACATGCGCAGGCGGTAGAGGTCGTTGGCGGTCGCGGCGCTCGCCGAGCCCGCGGTCAGGGCGACGTCGGCGAAGGCCAAGGCAGCGATGGTGCCGCCGACGGCGAGCATCGGAGTGGCCTTGCTCGGCTTGAGGTGGCGGGGCCTGTCGGTGCGGGACAGGACAGAACGAAGCAGCACAGGAGAACCCTTTCCCAGGACGCCTGCGGGGTGAGCTGTCGGGTTCGGGCGAGGGAATCGCCCGGCGCAGCAACGCTGCGCTTCACCCCTAGGGCCCGACGATGCGGACCCGGTGGAACGTGTGGTTCCCCCGCTCCAGCCCCAGAAGAACGGAAGGCGCGACACCTGGGGGCTGGACTCGGCGGCAGGCGCGCGCACCACGTCGTGCGGCGTGGTGACTGGACTCTAGCGCGTGGCTGTGCCTGCCGATCGCAGGTCCTCACAGGCGACGACGACCCGGGCCGCCATCCCGGCCTCGGCGAGCTTGCCCCAGACCCGTGGGTCGTACATCTTCTTGTTGCCCACCTCGCCGTCGACCTTCAGCACGCCGTCGTAGTTGTTGAACATGTGACCGGCGACAGGCCGGGTGAAGGCGTACTGGCCGTCGGTGTCGACGTTCATCTTGACCACGCCGTAGTCCAGCGTCGCCCGGATCTCCTCGAGCAGCGAGCCGCTGCCGCCGTGGAACACCAGGTCGAAAGGCTTGTCCTGGCCGACCGACTTGCCGACCTCGTCCTGGATCTGCTTGAGGATCTCCGGCCGCAGCTTGACGTTGCCCGGCTTGTACACGCCATGGACGTTGCCGAACGTCGCCGCCAGCAGGTAGCGGCCCTTCTCGCCGGTCCCCAGGGCGTCCGCCACCGCCTGGGCGTCAGCGGGATGGGTGTAGAGCTTCTCGTTGCTCTCGTTCTCGACCCCGTCCTCCTCACCCCCGACCACACCGATCTCCATCTCCATGACGATGCGGGCCTTCGCGCAGGCCGCCAGCAATTCGCCGGCGATCGCGATGTTCTCGTGCAGCTCGACCGCCGAGCCGTCCCACATGTGCGACTGGAACAGCGGCAGTCCGCCGGCGTCCACGCGCTGCTGGCTCACGGCGATCAGCGGCCGCATGTACCCGTCGAGCTTGTCCTTGGGGCAGTGGTCGGTGTGCAGCGCGATCGTCACGTCGTGCTTGGCCGCGACCACGTGCGCGTACTCGGCAAGCGCGACCGCACCGGTGACCATGTCCTTGACCCCCTGCCCCGCGGCGTACTCCGCCCCGCCGGTGCTTACCTGGACGATCCCGTCGCTGCCGGCGTCGGAGAAGCCTTGGATCGCGGCGTTCAGCGTCTGCGAGCTGGTGACGTTGATCGCCGGGTAGGCGAAGCTGCCGGCCTTGGCCCGGTCCAGCATCTCGGCGTAGGCATCAGGGGTGGCGATCGGCACGGGAGTCTCCTGCTGGCGAGGTCGACGGGACCGGCCGAGCATCGCAGATCTGCGCGCCGTACCCCGTTGCTCTACACCTGGGCCGCCCGGGCGCCGAGGAAGGAGCGTGACCTCCACCTCGCGCCGCCGGCGTACCGGCTTCCTCCTGACCCTCTGCCTGCCCCTGACCGGCGTCGCGTTCGCCGCGCCCGCCGGGGCCAGCACCATCAGCAACGAGGCGGTGTTCACCGTCGGCAACGGCCCGGGGACCACCAGCGTCGTGGTGCGCGACCTCGGTGCCGGCCGGAACACCACGGTCCTGCCGGCTCGCCCCGGCACGACGTACCAGGAGCCGGAGCTCTCGCCGGACGGCAGCAAGGTGACGGTCGGCCGCTACACCGACGGCGCCTCGTCCAGCGCGTCGAGCATCGTCGTCCTGGACCGCGCCACCGGTGTGGTCACCGCCCTGGTGACCGACACCACGACCGACACGTCCACGACCTCGACGCTGGAGGGCTCGCCGGCGTTCTCCCCGGACAGCAGGTCCGTCGTCTACGGCAAGGTGGTCTACACGAGCTCGAGTACGGGCGCACCCACCTCCACCGTCGAGCTGGACGCGACGCGGGCCGACGGCAGTGTCGCGCCGGCCAAGGTGACCGGCAGCGACGGCGCATTGTCCGGCTCCTACGACCCCACCGGGAGCAAGCTCGTGATCGCCCGCTACCCGGCCGGGTCGCTGGGCACCACGCAGAGCCGACTGGCGGTGCTGGACACCGCAGCCGGGACGAGCAGGGACCTCGGGCCGACCGGTGACAACCCGAAGTGGTCCCCGGACGGCGCGAAGATCGTGTACTCCACCCTGACCAACGCCGACACCACCAGCAACGGCGCGGACGTCTATCAGCTGGCCACCGTCCCGGCTGCGGGCGGTACGCAGAGCGTGCTCGCCGGCACCCGCCCGTCCACCGCCAGGAGCGACGCCGAGTACCCGAGCTGGAGTCCGGACTCCGAGAGCATCTTGTTCGACCTGTCCTCCTACGACGCTGCAGGCAACCTCGGCACCACCTCGGTGTGGGCCGTCGACGCCGCCGGAAGCCGCGCCGGGCAGGTCGCGGGCAGCGCCAACAGCGACTCCGCCCAGCCGTTCTTCCGGGGTCCCCGGCCGACCAACGCCGTGTCCGGGACCGCCTCCCGCTACGTTCCCGTGACCCCGACGCGACTGCTGGACACCCGCCCGGCCACACTCGGGCCGGACGGTCGACAGAGCCTGCAGATCGCCGGGGCGAGGACCAAGGAGGGCGCGATACCGGCCGACGCCACAGCGGTCGTGCTCAACGTAGCCCTGGTCGGCGCCACCGCCACGACCAACCTACGTGCGTACGCCAGCGGCTCGCCGATGCCGGTCACGAGCAACCTGAACGCGGCGCCTGGGCAGACGGTCGCCAGCCAGGTCACCACCAAGCTCGGCAGCGACGGCGCGGTGGTCCTGCGCAACGCCGTCGGCCAGGTCGGCCTGGTCGTGGACATCTCGGGCTACTACGTACCTGCCAGCGGCACTGCGGGCAACGGCTTCGCGCCGCTCGCCCCGAGCCGTGTGCTGGACACCCGCAACGGCACCGGCGGCGCGACGGGCAAGGTGCGGGCCGGGAGCTATCGGGACCTACAAGTCACCGGGTCGGTGCCCGTGCAGGGCGGCGGCACCACGTCGGTCCCGGCGACGGCCTCGGCCGTCGTGCTCAACGTGACCGCGCTCAACGCCCCCGGCGTCACCAACATCCGCGTCTACCCGACGCCCACCGACGGCTCGGTGCCCACCGTCAGCAGCATCAACGTCGCCCCCGGCGAGGTGGCGCCGAACCTGGTCACCGTCAAGGTCGGCCAGGGCGGCCGGGTCCGGCTCTACACCGCGACCGCCGACGTGGACCTGCTCGCCGACATCGCCGGCTACTACGACGTCGCAGCACCCGGCCGGTTCATCCCGGTGGACCCGCTGCGCTTCCTGGACACCCGCGACGGTACGGGTGCGGCGCCGATCGCTATCCCTGGCGCTGCGTACGTCGACCTGCGCGTGACCGGCACCCGCGCCATCCCGGCTGGCGCGACCGCAGCGGTGCTGAGCCTCACCGGTACTGGTCCGAGCACGGTGACCAACGTGCGCGCCTACCCGGCTCCGGCCGACGGCAGCATCCCCACTGTCAGCAACCTCAACCTCGCCGCCGGGCAGACCCGCGCCGACGCCGCCATCGTCAAGCCGGCCGCCAACGGCCGGGTCCGGCTCCGCAACTCCGCCGGCACCGTGCAGCTCATTGCCGACGTGTCCGGGTACTTCCTGCCAGCCGGCTGAGGCTGCCGACGAGGCCGGCACCCGCGCCAGCAGCGGGTGTCGGCATCAGCAGCGGGTGTCGGCCTCCACCGCCTCGAACGCCTTCCGGGCGGCGATCAGCACCGGGTCCCACACCGGTGAGAACGGCGGGGCGTACGACAGGTCCAGGCCCAGCACCTCATCGACGCTCATGCCGTTCCAGATCGCGGTCGCCAGGGTGTCGATGCGCTTGGCCGAGCCCTCCCGGCCCACGATGTGGCCCCCGAGCAGCCGGCCGGAACGGCGTTCGGCGAGCAGCTTGACGCGCACCGGCTGCGCACCGGGGAAGTAGCCGGCGCGGGTGGTCGAGTCGACGTAGGCGGTGACGCAGCTGAAGCCCGCCACCTCCGCCTCGGCCTCGGACAGCCCGGTTCGGGCGACCTCCAGGTCGCAGACCTTGGTGACCGCGGTACCGATCACGCCGGGGAAGGTCGAGTAGCCGCCGCCGAGGTTGATCCCCACGACCCGGCCCTGCTTGTTGGCGTGGGTGCCCAGCGCGACCACGACCCGCTGCCCGGAGACCCGATGCACGCTTTCGACGCAGTCACCGGCCGACCAGATGCCCTCGACGCCGGTGCGCATCCGGGCATCGACTGCGACACCACCCGAGGTGCCAAGTGGGATGCCGGCGTGCTCGGCCAGACGCACGTTGGGCCGCACGCCCAACCCGAGCACCACCAGGTCGGCCGGCAGCTCGCGCCCGCTCGCGGTGATCACACTGTCAGCGCGACCACGCGTCGTACCGATCGCGGCGGCGCCGTCGGACAGCACCAGCTCAATCCCCATGCCGCGCACGGCCGTGGCGACAAACTCCCCGACGTCCGGGTCAAAGGTGCCGATCGGGGTGGCGCTGCGGTCCACGACCGTGACCTCCAGGCCCCGCACCTTCATCGCCTCGGCCATCTCCAGGCCGATGTAGCCGCCGCCCACGACCACGGCTCGGCGCACACCCGGCCGCTCGAGCGCGGCGAGCACGTCCGCACCGTCGTCGAGGACCTGCACGCCGTACACGCCGTCGGCGTCGATGCCGGGTACCGCCGGTCGCATCGGCACGCTGCCGGTGGCGTAGACCAGGGAGTCGAACGGCTCCGCCCCGCTGCCATCGGCCGATCTCCACTGCACCTCACGCCGGTCCAGGTCGATGCCCGTGACCTCGGTGCACAGGCGCAGGTCGATGCCGTTCGCCCGGTGCTGCTCTGGGCTGCGGGCGATGAGCTCGGCCTCGCTGCCGACGGTGCCGCTGATCCAGTACGGGATCCCGCAGGCGCTGTACGACGCAGCCCGGCCGCGCTCGAAGGCGGTGATGCGCAGGTCGTCCGGGCCGCGCCGCTTCCTGGCCTGGCTCGCCGCCGACATCCCGGCCGCGTCGGCCCCAACCACCACCAGTCGCTCCACCGGCGGACGGTAGCGCCTGGCCCACAGCGCCTGGCCCGTAGCGCCTGGCCCGTAGCGTGCGTGGGTGCCCGACCTCGCCTCGCTGTCGACCGGGGCGGCGTACGCCCTGCTCGCGGCCCTCGTGTTCTGCGAGTCCGGCATCCTGCTCGGCTTCTTCCTGCCCGGCGACACGGTGCTGTTCGCCGCCGGCCTGCTCAGCGTGACGACGCTGTCGTTCCCGCTGCTGATCACCCTGGTGCTCGTCGCCGCAATCAGCGGGAACGCGGTCGGATACGCCACCGGGCGCAAGGCCGGCCCGTCGGTCTTCGAGCAGCGCCAAGGCCGGGTGCTGAACCCGCAGACGCTCGAGCAGGCCCGCAGGTTCTACAGCTCCTACGGTCCACTCGCGGTCGTCGTGGCTCGCTGGATCCCCTGGGTGCGTACGTTTACGCCGTTGCTCGCCGGGGCCGCGGGGATGCCGTACGGGCGCTTCTTGGCCGCGAACGCCGTCGGCGCCCTGTCCTGGGGAGTCGTCCTGCTGGTGCTGGGCCGGCTCGCGGCCTCGGCCCCCGGGCTCAGGAGCGGCGCCGGGTACGTCGCCGCCGCAGTCGTCGCGCTGTCGGTGGCTGGCGGCTACGTCCAGCACCGGCGCGCAGCGCGTACCCGCAGGACGGCGGAGCCGACCAAGCGGACGGGCCGGTAGCGGGCAAGCGTCCGGTTCCTCGGCCGACCCCGACCGGACCATCGCTAGCCTGCACGGGTGAGCGCCGCCGTCTACGCCCTGCCCGCGATCCTCGACGGAAAGCAGTTGTTCGTCTCCGCCGGCCTGCCGCTGGCCCTGTTTATCGTGTTCGCCGAGACCGGCCTGCTGCTCGGCTTCTTCCTGCCCGGCGACTCGCTGCTGTTCGCCGCCGGCTACGCGGCCAGCGGCGGCCTGGGCCCCAAGGTGCACCCCAACGTCGTACTCGTCTGCGTCGCGATGTCGATCGTGGCGTTCGTCGGCGCCGAGGTCGGCTACCTGATCGGCCGCAAGGCCGGCCCTGAGCTGTTCGACAAACCGGACAGCCGGCTGTTCAAGGCCTCCTACGTCACCAAGGCCCGCGAGGTGCTCGACTCCTACGGCGAGCCCAAGGCCATCATCCTGGCCCGGTTCGTGCCGGTCGTGCGCACCTTCCTCAACCCGCTCGCCGGCACCGTCGGGGTCCCGCTGCGGACCTTCACCCTGTGGAACGCGGTCGGAGCCCTGCTGTGGGGAACCGGCGTGGTGCTGCTGGGCTACTACCTCGGGCAGGTCAGTGTGATCGGCAAGAACCTCGAGGTCTTCGCCGCGCTCGTCGTGCTGATCTCGGTCATCCCGATCGCCCGCGAGATCCTCAAGCAGCGCCGCCGCACAGACCGCGTGCCCGACTGACCGCGTGCCCGACTGACCGCGAACCGGACTGACCCAAGCCGCGCTGACCGCGAGCGCGCCCGTACCCGCAGTTCACCGTCGCGCCCGGGGCCGTGTCTGCCAGCGTGTGAACGTGTCTTCTGCGCTGACGCCTCCGGCCGTACCCGCACGCTCAGCCGAAGCCGCTGCGGCGTCACGAGAGTAGACAGGCCCGCTCGCCCGCTCGCCCGCTCGCCCGCCGCCCGCTCAGGCGAGTCCGAGGTCCTGCAAGGAATACACGAAGCGGTAGGGCACGCCCTCCGCCTCGATGGTCGCGCCCGCACCGGTGTCGCGGTCGGCGATCGTGGCAACGGCGACCGCCGTGGCGCCGGCGGACCGTACGGCGGCAAGTGCAGCCAGCGGCGAGGCTCCGGTCGTGGTCGTGTCCTCCACAACCAGCACCCGGCGGCCGCTGATCTCTGGGCCCTCGACCTGGCGCTGCATGCCGTGCGCCTTTGTGGCCTTGCGCACCACGAACGCGTCGAGCTGCCGGCCCTGCGCGGCGGCGGCGTGCAGCATCGCCGTCGCGATCGGGTCCGCCCCGAGCGTGAGCCCCCCGACCGCGTCGTACTCCAGGTCCGCGGTCAGCTCCAGCATCACCCGCCCGACCAGCGGAGCGGCCTCGCCGGACAGCGTCGTACGCCGCAGGTCGACGTAGTAGTCGGCCTCCCGACCGGAGGACAGCGTCACCCGACCGTGCACGACGGCCTGGGCGCGGACGAGGGACAGCAACGCGTCGCGGTCGGTCACACCCGCAGGCTAAAGGACTGTTCGCCCGTCGGACGCACGGTCAGGTCGTCGCCGTCGCGGTCGACCACGACCTCGTCGCCGTCTCGGACCTCGCCGGCGAGCAAAGCCCGGGCCAGCCGGTCCCCGATCGCCTTCTGCACGAGCCGGCGCAACGGCCGGGCGCCGTACACCGGGTCGAAGCCGGTGAGCGAGAGCCACTCGCGGGCGGCGTCGGTGACCGTCAGGGTGAGCCGCCTATCCGCGAGTCGCCGGGCCAGTAGGACGATCTGCAGGTCGACGATGCGGGTGAGCTCCTCGAGCCCGAGTGCCTCGAACACGATCACATCGTCGAGGCGGTTGACGAACTCGGGCTTGAACACCTGCCGCACGACCTCCTGCACCCGCTCGGCGTAGTCCGGTGCGCCGGCGAAGGACGAGCCGAGGTTCGAGGTCAGAACCAGGATCGTGTTGCGGAAGTCCACCGTGCGGCCCTGGCCGTCGGTGAGCCGGCCGTCGTCGAGCACCTGCAGCAGCACATCGAACACGTCCGGGTGCGCCTTCTCGACTTCATCGAGCAGCACGACGGTGTACGGCCGGCGGCGGACCGCCTCAGTGAGCTGGCCGCCCTGGTCGTACCCGACGTAGCCGGGGGGCGCGCCGACCAGCCGGGCGACGGAGTGCTTCTCGGCGTACTCGCTCATGTCGATCCGGACCATCGCGCGCTCGTCGTCGAACAGGAACGCCGCGAGGGCCTTGGCCAGCTCGGTCTTGCCCACCCCGGTCGGGCCGAGGAACAGGAAGCTTCCTGTGGGCCGGTCCGGGTCGGAGATGCCGGCGCGGGCCCGGCGTACGGCGTCGGAGACGGCCTGCACCGCGGTGTGCTGCCCGACCAGGCGCCCGCCGAGGGCATCCTCCATCCGCAGCAGCTTGGCGGTCTCGCCCTCGAGCATCCGGCCGGCCGGGATCCCGGTCCAGGCCGCAACGACCTCCGCGACGTCGTCGGCCGTGACCTGCTCCTTCACCATGGCGTCCACGACCGGCGCCGTCGAAGCCAGCTCCCGCTCGACAGCGGGGATCTCGCCGTACTGCAGCCGGGAGGCGGTCTCGAGGTCGCCGTCGCGCTGGGACCGCTCGAGCTGCGAGCGCAGGTCGTCGAGGGACTTCTTGAGCTCGCCGACTCGGTTCAGGCCGGTCTTCTCCCGCTCCCACCGCGTCGTCAACGCCCCGAGCTCCTCGTCCCGGTCGGCGATCTCGCGGCGCAGCCCGCCCAGTCGCTCGACGGAGGCCTCGTCGGTCTCCCGCTCGAGCGCCAGCTCCTCCATCCGCATCCGGTCGACCTGCCGCTGCAGCTCGTCGATCTCGACCGGCCGGCTGTCGATCTCCATCCGCAGCCGGCTGCCGGCCTCGTCCACCAGGTCGATGGCCTTGTCCGGCAGGAAACGGGCGGTGATGTAGCGGTCGGACAGTGCCGCCGCAGCCACCAGCGCCCCGTCGGTGATCTCGATGCCGTGGTGCGCCTCGTACCGGCCCTTGAGCCCGCGCAGGATCGCGATGGTGTCCTGGACCGACGGCTCGCCGACGAGCACCTGCTGGAACCGGCGCTCCAGCGCGGCGTCCTTCTCGATGTTCTCGCGGAACTCATCCAGCGTGGTCGCGCCGACCATGCGCAGCTCGCCGCGAGCCAGCATCGGCTTGAGCATGTTGCCGGCGTCCATACTGCCCTCGGCCTTGCCCGCGCCGACCACCGTGTGCAGCTCGTCGATGAAGGTGACGACCTCGCCGTCGGAATCCTTGATGTCGGTGAGCACCGCCTTGAGCCGCTCCTCGAACTCCCCGCGGTACTTCGCACCGGCGATCATCGCGCCCAGATCCAAGCTGATCACGCGCTTGTCCCGCAGCGACTCCGGCACGTCGCCGGCAACGATCCGCTGCGCCAGCCCCTCGACGACGGCGGTCTTGCCGACCCCTGGCTCGCCGATCAGCACCGGGTTGTTCTTGGTGCGTCGGCTGAGTACCTGCACGACCCGCCGGATCTCGGTGTCCCGGCCGATGACCGGGTCGAGCCGGCCCTCGCGGGCAGCCTGGGTGAGGTCGACGCCGTACTTCTCCAGCGCCTTGTACGTGGACTCCGGGTCCTGGCTGGTGACCCGGCGCATCCCCCCGCGCACCTTGGCGAAGGCGTTCACCAACGCCTTGGGCAGCCCGCCCTCGCGCCGGAGCAGCTCGGCGACCTCGCCGCCCGCCTCGGCCAGCCCGACCAGCAGGTGCTCGGTCGAGACGTAGTCATCGGCCGCCTTGCTCGCGGCGTCCTGCGCGGCCTGCATGCTGGCGAGCAGCTGGCGGGACAGACCTGGGGCCGCGACGCTGCTCCCGCTGGCCCTCGGCAGCGCCCGGAGCTGCGCCTCGGCCCGGGTGCGCACCTGGGCCGGGTCGGCGCCGACCGCGGTCAGCAGCGAGCCGGCGATGCCCTCGGGCTGCTCCAGCAGTGCCAGCAGCAGATGCACGGGGGCGACCTCGGAGTGCCCCTCCGCCGCTGCCCGTCGCACGGCCGTGGAGACCGCCTCCTGACTCTTGGCCGTCAGCCGCTCAGCATCCATGTCCTGATCCTCCGGTCGGGGTGAAAGTCTCCTGCGCGGACGGCGGGCCTCAGCGCTGGGGGCGCCACACGACCAGGGTGCTCTCGCGCAGCGGCACCAGGTCCCGGCGCAGCGAGGCCACGGCCGTGTCGTGCGCCTGCTCGGCCGCCGAGCTCGCCAGCGCCAGCTCAGCGGCCATCTCGGTCACCCGCAACCGCAGCGCCTCGACCTGGTGCTCGAGTTCGATGACGCGCTTGATGCCGGCGAGGTTGACGCCCTCCTCCTGCGACAGGCGCTGCACCTCCTGCAGCAGCGCGACGTCCCTGGCAGAGTACCGCCGGCCGCCGGAGCCGCTGCGGCCGGGCGTCACGAGCCCCAAGCGGTCGTACTGGCGCAAGGTCTGCGGGTGCATCCCGGACAGCTCGGCGGCAACCGAGATGACGAACACCGGCGAGTCGTCGGAGATCATCGGACCGGCTCCCAGCCGACGACCTGACGCGTCACCGCGCCACCGCCGCCAGGTGTGCGCGCGGGTCCTCCGGGGCCACCGCGGCGTACGCCTCCAGGGCCGCCCGGGCCTCGGGCGACAGCTTCGCCGGCACCGCCACCTCGACGGTGACCAGCAGGTCGCCGGCACCAGCCTTGCGCGGCACGCCCTGGCCGCGGACCCGGAACGTGCGACCGCTCGTGGTCCCGGCCGGCACCTTCAGGGTGACCGAGCCGTCCGGCGTCGGTACGGGCACCTGGGCGCCGAGCACCGCCTCGGGGTAGGTCACCGGCACGGTGATCGTCAGATTGTCGCCGCGCCGGCCGAACACCGGGTGCGGGGGGACCGTGACGACCACGAGCAGGTCACCGGCCGGACCCCCACGCTCGCCCGGGATGCCGCGACCGGCGAGGCGCACCTTCTGCCCGTCGGCCACCCCCGCCGGGATGCGTACGGTGAGCGTGCGCTCCTTGTTCGTGGCGCCGCTGCCATGACAGGTGGGGCAGGGAGTGTCGACGACGCGTCCGGTGCCCCGGCAGGCGGTGCACGGCTCGGCGAAGGAGAACGAGCCCTGGTTGCGCGACACCATGCCCTGCCCGTTGCAGACCCCGCAGGTGTGCGGCGCCGTGCCGGGTGCAGCGCCCGTGCCGCGGCAGGTGTCGCAGGCGCCGCTGGTGGTCAGCCGCAGCGGGACGGTCGCCCCCTTCAGCGCGTCCAGGAACGCCACCGTGACCTTCGCCTCGACGTCCTCGCCGCGCTTCGGACCGGCTCCCCGGGAACGGGCGCCCCCGCCGAACAGGTTGCTGAAGGTGCCGCCCGCACCGCCGATCAGGTCGCCGAGATCGAAGCCACCGCCCGAGAAGCCGCCGCCCGGGAACCCGCCCGCGGTCGGCCCGCGGGGAGGCGCACCGCTGCCGAACAGCGAGCGCGCCTCGTCGTACTCCCGGCGCTTGGTGTCGTCCGAGAGCACGTCCCAGGCCTCGCTCACGTCCTTGAACCGCGCCTCGCCGCCGGGGTTGGAGTCGGGGTGCAACTCACGGGCCAGCTTGCGGTACGCCTTCTTGATATCGGCGGTCGGCGCGTCCTTGGGGACGCCGAGAGCCTTGTAGTAGTCCTTCTCGACGTAGTCCCGAGCACTCACGGCGCCCCTCCCTCCACGCTCAGGCCTGCTGGTGGTCGGCCGGACCGGACGATCCGACCGATACGCCACCGGGGTCGGTGACACCGGGCTCGGCGACACCGGGCTCGGCGACGGCGACCCGGGCCGGCCGCAGGATCCGGCTGCCCAGCCGGAAGCCCTGCTGGAAGACCTGGGCGCAGACCGCGACGCGCGCGTCCGGATCCGGCTCGGCCGTCATGACCGCCTCATGCACGATCGGGTCGAAGGCTTCGCCGGCCACGCCGTACCGCTCCAGCCCGAGCTTGGTGACCACAGCCTCCAGGCCCTCGCCGACGCCCTTGAAGCCCCCGGTCAGGTCGCCGTGCTGGCGCGCCCGGTCGATGTCGTCAAACAGCGGCAGCAGGTTCGCCAGCAGCGCCGAGGTGGCCAGCTCGACCATGAGCACGCGGTCCCGGTCGACCCGCTTGCGGTAGTTGGCGTACTCCGCCGACACCCGCTGCGCGGTCGCCGTCATCTCGGCCAATGCGTCCTCGCCGACCGAGGCCTCGGCCTGCACCTCGACCGGGTCCTCGACCTGCCCCTCCAGGACCGGCTCGGCCGGCGTACGCGGCGTGCCGTCTGGGGCGAACCGGCGCTTGTCGGTGATGACGACAGGCGGTTCCTGCGGCGCAGTCACTTGCCCTCGTCCACGATCTCCGCGTCGACGACGCCCTCGTCAGCCGGGTCGGCAGCACCCGAGGTGCCGGTGCCCGAGGCTCCGGTACCCGACGCTCCGGCCTCGCCGGCGGACTGCTGGGCGTACAGCGCCCCACCGAGCTCCTGGCTCTTCTTGGCCAGTTCCTCGGACCTGCTGCGGATGACGGCGATGTCGCTGCCGCCGAGTACGCCCTGCAGGTCGGTGAGGGCAGCCTCGACGTCGGCCTTGCCCTCGGCCGGGACCTTGTCGCCGTTCTCTGCCAGGAACTTCTGCGTCTGGTGGACGAGCGCCTCGGCCTGGTTGCGGGTCTCGGCCTCCTCGCGGCGGTTCTTGTCCTCCTCGGCGTACTCCTCGGCCTCGCGCATCATCCGCTCGATGTCGTCCTTGGGCAGCGCCGAGCCGCCGGTGATGGTCATCCGCTGCTCCTTGCCGGTCCCGAGGTCCTTGGCCGAGACGTGCACGATGCCGTTGGCGTCGATGTCGAACACGACCTCGATCTGCGGTACGCCGCGGGGCGCGGGCGGCAGGCCGGTCAGCTCGAACATGCCGAGCTTCTTGTTGTAGGCGGCCATCTCGCGCTCGCCCTGGAACACCTGGATCTGCACCGACGGCTGGTTCTCATCCGCAGTGGTGAACACCTCGGAGCGCTTGGTCGGGATGGTGGTGTTGCGCTCGATCAGCTTGGTCATGATGCCGCCCTTGGTCTCGATCCCCAGGGACAGCGGCGTGACGTCGAGCAGCAGGACGTCCTTGACCTCGCCCTTGAGCACGCCGGCCTGCAGGGCCGCGCCGATCGCGACGACCTCGTCGGGGTTGACGCCCTTGTTGGGCTCGCGCCCGGCAGTCAGCTCCTTGACCAGGTCGCTGACGGCAGGCATCCGGGTCGAGCCGCCGACCAGCACGACGTGGTCGATGTCGCCGATGGCGATGCCCGCGTCCTTGATGGCGTTGCGGAACGGCGTCTTGCACCGGTCGAGCAGGTCCTGGGTGAGCTTCTGGAACTCCGCCCGGGTCATCTGGACGTCCAGGTGCAGCGGGCCCTCCGCGCTGGCCGTGATGTACGGCAGGTTGATCGTCGTGGCCTGCGAGCTCGACAGCTCGATCTTGGCCTTCTCGGCGGCCTCGCGCAGGCGCTGCATCGCCATCTTGTCTTTCGACAGGTCGATGCCGTTCTGGTTGCTGAACTGCTTCACCAGGTGCTCGACCAGCTTGTTGTCCCAGTCGTCACCACCGAGCTTGTTGTCGCCGGAAGTGGACTTCACCTCGATGACGCCGTCACCGATCTCCAGCAGGGACACGTCGAACGTGCCGCCACCGAGGTCGAAGACCAAGATGGTCTGCTCCTTGTCGCCCTTGTCCAGGCCGTACGCCAGCGCCGCCGCGGTCGGCTCGTTGACGATGCGCAGGACGTTCAGCCCGGCGATGTCGCCGGCCTCCTTGGTCGCCTGGCGCTCCGCGTCGGAGAAGTACGCCGGGACCGTGATCACTGCGTCAGTGACCGGCTCGCCGAGGTAGGACTCCGCGTCGCGCTTGAGCTTCTGGAGCACGAACGCGCTGATCTGCTGGGGCGTGAAGTCCTTGCCGTCGATCTTGGTGTTCCAGTCGGTGCCCATGTGGCGCTTGACCGACCGGACGGTGCGCTCGACGTTGGTGACGGCCTGCCGCTTGGCGACCTCGCCGACCAGGACCTCGCCGTTCTTGGCAAAGGCCACGATCGACGGGGTGGTGCGCGCGCCCTCGGCGTTGGCAATGACGGTGGGCTCACCGCCCTCGAGGACGCTGACGACGGAGTTGGTGGTGCCGAGGTCGATACCGACCGCTCGTGCCATGGAAGATGTCCTTTGTCTCGGTACTGCATGCGTAAGGGTGCGCGTCGGGCTTGAGTGCCTGCCGCTCATGGTGGTACTACCGGGCTCAACCGTCAACTTGGCATGAGTGTTCCCGACTCAAGCTAGCTGCTCCGCCGGCCAGCAGGGGTGGTGATATTGACCAGCGTCCGCGGTGTGCCACCCTGCCCGGATGCTGCGCGAGCTGCGCGCCGACTCCGGCGCCCCCCACCTCGGTACCCGGCTGCTGGCCCTGGTGCTCGTCCTGCTGCTGGCTGGCCCACTGACCTACTTCCTGGTGCGCGGCGCCCTGGGCGTGCTCCACCTCGCGCTGTGAGCCAGGTGTTACCCACCGGTAGCGCGCCGGCCGGCCGGCCGTACTCTCAGCGGGTCGAGGGCCTGCTTCCCGCATAGGCTCGCGCGGCGGTGCGCCCCAACCCGGTTGAGGCAGGGCGGCACCACGACTGGAGGACACCGTGGACACCGACCAGATCATCAGGCTGAGTGTCGGCTTGCTCATCATGGCCGTCTCGCTCGCCATCGCCGGCCGCCGGGTGTTCTTCCTCTACCGCTTGATCAATAGCGGCCAACCCTCGCCGGGGCGGCTCGACGGCGTGGGAAAGCGCCTGTGGCTGCAGGTCAGCGAGGTCTTCGGCCAGTCGCGGCTGCTCAAGTGGTCGCTGCCCGGGGTCGCGCACTTCGTCACGTTCTGGTCGTTCATCATCCTCGCGCTGACGATCATCGAGGCCGTGGGCGCGCTGTTCGACCCGCACTTCGCCATCCCGCTGATCGGGCACTGGCGCGTCGTCGGCCTGGCCGAGGACCTGATCGCCACTCTGCTGCTGGTCGCGCTGGCAACGTTCGCGGTCATCCGCGTGCGCCAGTCGCCCAAGAAGATCGAGCGCGACAGCCGGTTCTACGGCTCGCACACCGGCGCCGCGTGGCTGGTGCTGTTCCTGATCGCGATGGTCGCGGTAACGCTGTTCGGCTACCGCGGGCCGCAGATCGTCAACAACACCTTTCCCTACCGCGCCCACCCGCACTGGACCTTCACGTCGGACTTCGTCGCGCTGCTGACCAGGCCGCTGGGCCACACCGCCAACACGGTCCTGGAGACGTTCTTCATCCTGGCCCAGATTGCCGTCATCTTCGGCTTCCTGGTGCTAGTGGTCTACAGCAAGCACTTGCACATCTTCCTGGCGCCGATCAACGTCTCCACCAAGCGCAACCCCGACGGCACCGCGCTCGGCGGCCTGCTGCCGATGATGAGCGACGGCAAGGTGCTCGACTTCGAGCAGGCCGACCCCGAGACCGACACCTTCGGGGTCGGCAAGGTCGAGGACTTCACCTGGTCGGCCATGCTCGACATGGCGACCTGCACCGAGTGCGGCCGCTGCCAGTCGCAGTGCCCGGCCTGGAACACCGGCAAGCCGCTGTCGCCCAAGCTGCTGATCATGGACCTGCGCGACCACCTGTTCGCGAAGGCCCCGTACCTGCTGGCCAGCGACAAGGAGGCGGTCCTCAACGCTACCGACGCACCCAAGGCCGTCACCGGCATCGAGGAGGCCGGCGACGAGTCCGGCAAGCGGGGGCCCGACCATCACGGCGTACCGGAGTCGGGGTTCGAGCGGATCACTGGCAGCAACAAGGCCCAGTACGAGCGACCGCTGGTCGGCACCGAGGCCGAGGGCGGCGTGATCGACCCGGACGTGCTGTGGAGCTGCACCACCTGTGGCGCCTGTGTCGAGCAGTGCCCGGTCGACATCGAGCACGTCGACCACATCCTGGACATGCGCCGCTACCAGGTGCTGATCGAGAGCGCGTTCCCCAGCGAGGCCGGTGTGATGCTGCGCAACCTGGAGAACAAGGGCAACCCGTGGGGGATGAACAACAACTCCCGTACCGACTGGATGGACGGGCTGCCGTTCGAGATCCCGGTCGTCACCGACAGCATCCCGGACGACATCGAGTTTCTGTTCTGGGTGGGCTGCGCCGGCGCTCTGGAGGACCGGTCCAAAAAGGTGACCCGCGCGGTCGCCGAGCTGCTCAACATCGCCGGCGTCCGCTTCGCCGTACTCGGCACGGGCGAGAGCTGCACCGGAGACCCGGCCCGGCGCCTCGGCAACGAGTTCGTCTTCTCGATGCTGGCGCAGCAGAACGTCGAGACCCTCAACGGCGTCGGCGCGACCCGTGAGCACAACGTCAAGATCGTGGCGACCTGCCCGCACTGCTTCAACACCCTGGCGAACGAATACCCCCAGCTCGGTGGCCACTACGACGTGGTGCACCACACCCAGCTGCTCGGTGAGCTCGTCGCCAACGGGCACCTGGTGCCGGTCACCGCGGTCGACGAGAAGGTCACCTATCACGACCCGTGCTACCTCGGTCGGCACAACAAGGTCTACACCCCGCCGCGTGAGGTACTCGCCGCCATCCAGGGCCTCAACGCGGTAGAGATGCCCCGCTGCAAGGAGCGCGGCTTCTGCTGCGGTGCGGGCGGCGCCCGGATGTGGATGGAGGAGAAGATCGGCAAGCAGATCAACGTGGAGCGCACCGACGAGGCCCTCGGCCTGGACCCGGACATCGTCTCGACCGCCTGCCCCTTCTGCATGGTCATGCTGTCCGATGCCGTTACCGCCAAGCAGCAGAGCGGGCAGGCCCGCGAGGACGTCCAGGTCCTCGACGTCTCGCAGATCCTGGCCCGTTCGCTCAAGCCCGCTTCGGCTGCGGTTCCCGCTGCCGCACCCGCCCCATCGGCCTCCGGCGGTGGTACGGCGACAGCGGTGCTCGACGCGGTGCAGCCGGCAGAGTCGGCTTCAGCGGCAGAGCCGGCAGAGTCAGCTTCAGCGCCGCAGCCGGCAGAGTCGGCTTCTGCGCCGCAGATCAGCGAGGACGTGACGGTCGAGGCGCCCAAGCCGGTCGAGGACGACCCAGCCGAGACCGCAGTCGCGGACCACCCGCAACTCGCCCAGGAGACCGACACGCCCACGACGGACGCCGGGCAGGGACCGCAGGACGCGCCGTCGCCTGAACGCAGCACCGGGACGCCCGGCGATGCGCCCGGCGGCAAGAGCGAGCACCAGCAGGTCGGACCGCCCACCGCTCCGCCCGCCTAGGCGGTGGCCCGCCGGCAGCGAGAGCCGTCCTTCGACCCGCACGAGTTCGGTGCCCGGCGGAGCGACCCGTCTCTGGCGGGATTCGACCCCCTGCCGCCGATGCCGCGACGGCTACGACCCCGGACCGTACTGGCGGCCTTCGCCGCCGTGGTCGTGGTAGGTGCCACCATCCACGGGCGCGCGCGCCAGCAGGGGCCGGCGCTGGCCGCCAGCTGCACTACGCCGGCGTACGCGGTGTCGACCCTGCAGGCGCCGGAGCACGGCGTCGTGCGCTACACGGCCGTCGGGCCCGCCGGCTCCTCCGTGGTGTTCGCGCTGGACAGCACCTCGCCACCTCCGGCGACCGCGCCGGAGCTGCTGGTCGGGCCACGCCTGCTGGACGGCTGCAGGGCGGCGGGGCAGTTCGAGGCGAGGGGGACGCCGGGCCGCCACCGGCTGTCGGTGTTCGCCGTCGCTCAGGACGGGCGTACTACGGCGTTGCGCAGCCAGAGCTTCACCATCACCGGCTGAGGCTCACCGGGTCGACGCCCGGTCGAACCGCAGATGCGAGCGGGACGGCGTCGGCCCGCGCTGGTCCTGGTAGCGCGACCCATACACGCTCGAGCCGTACGGGTGCTCGGCCGGCGAGCTCAGCCGGAGCACGCAGACCTGCCCGATCTTCATACCCGGATAGAGCTTGATGGGCAGGTTCGCCACGTTGCTCAGCTCGAGGGTCACGTGCCCCGAGAACCCCGGGTCGATGAAGCCGGCCGTGGAATGGGTCAGCAGCCCGAGCCGGCCCAGGCTGCTCTTGCCCTCCAGCCGGGCGGCCAAGTCGTCGCCCAGGGTGATGACCTCCAGCGTCGAACCGAGGACGAACTCGCCAGGATGCAGGATGAACGCCTCGTCGCCGTCGGGTTCGACCTGCTCGGTCAGGTCCTCCTGCGCAACAGCCGGATCGATGTGGGTGTAGCGGTGGTTGGCGAACACCCGGAAGTACCGGTCCAGCCGCACGTCGATGCTGCTGGGCTGCACCATGGCCTCGTCGTACGGCGACAGGCCCATCCGCCCCTGCCCGATGGCTGCTTTTAAGTCGCGGTCGGAGAGCAGCATGGGCGCAGCCTAGGCCGCTCGGCTAGCATGCCGGGAGCACTCCGCGGGCGTAGTTCAGCGGCAGAACATCAGCTTCCCAAGCTGAGAACGCGAGTTCGATTCTCGTCGCCCGCTCAGAACAGAAGCCGCAGGTCAAAGGCGCTGGGGCTGCTTCCTTTCACGACATAGCAAGCGCCCGTGGGGCCGTCCGTGCCCGCTACGTGCCCGTACGGCGCGGACGTGCACGACCACGCGCACGCAGCGGCGGACGCTCGGCAGCCTGTTGCTGCTCGGCGACGACCTCCGCGCCGGCCTCAGCCAGCCGGGACAGCGCGAGCGCGATCGCGGCGTCGCGATCGGCACTTGCGTGCTGGTAGATCAGCGCCGCACGCATGCTGGCGTGCCCCATCCGTGCCATGAGTTCCTTGGTGCTGGCGCCCGTAGCGGCTGCCAGCGTGTTGCCGGTGTGCCTGAGGTCGTGGAAGCGGAAGTCGGGAAGGCCTGCGCGCTTTCGGGCGAGCAACCAGACGCTCCGCCAGGAGGCACGACGGATAGGCGCGTCTTTGCTATTCGGGAAGATCACCGTCGACGCGGCCGTGGTGTACAGGTCCAGGTGCTGCTGCAAGCCGACGAGCAGGTGCGGCGGGATGTGCACCGTCCGGACACCTGCCGCTGTTTTCGGGGTGTCGAGAACGAGCCGTCCGTCCCGCAGCTCGACGTACTGCCGGTCAATCGTCAACGTGCCGGCGTCGAGGTCCAAGCTGTCTCGGGACAGTGCAACCAGCTCGCCCCAGCGGGCACCGGACCAGGCTGCCAGCAGGATCAGCATGCGGTAGCGCGGCGGAACCGCATCCGCGAGGGCGTTAACCTGGTCAAGAGTGGCCACCGTGCGCTCCGCAGTGCGGCTGACGCCCGCCCCACGAACCGTGCAGGGGTTTCGAGTTAGAACCTCGTCCCGGACCGCGGTGTTGAGGATGGCTCTGAGCAGGCCGTAGGCCTGCCGCGTCGGTGTCGGTTTGGCGCTCTCGCACCATGTCCGCGTGCCATTGGCGGACTACGGCCGGGGACAGCTTGGCGAGCGGTGACGGTCCCAGGGCCGGCAGGACGTATTTGTCCAACAGCCACCGGTAGAGCTCTTGCGTGCGGATCTTCAGGTCGGGCCTACTGCGCAGCCACTGCTCGGCGTACGTGGCGAGTGTGTCCTTGCCGGGCTGCGGGTCCACCCACTGGCCGCGGGCGAGATCCGTCTCAACGGCCGCGAGCCACCGCTGTGCCGCGGTCTTTGTCGCAAAGGTGCTAGGGGCGGCCACGTCCTTGCCACTCGGCGTCGTGTACCTCGCCTGCCACCGGCCCGACGGCAACTGCCGCAGCCGCCCGAACCTCCGGCGCGGCGCCATCAGACGCCCCCGCTGAGCTCACACCGGGTGGAAGCAGTCGGCGACGTAGCCAGTCGGCGGCCTGCCCGCCTGTGCTGGCTCGTCACGCAGCGGGCTTCGTGGGAGAGCCGGCGGCACCGACTGAGCGGAGTCGCTCGACGAGGGCGACGAGCTCGTCCGCGGGGATGCGACGGCACCTGTCGATGCGCACCGACGTCAGATGGCCATCGTTGAGCAGCTCGTAGATCTTGCTACGCCCGATCCCCAAGACTGCAGCCGCCTCGCTCGACGTAAGCAGCAGCTTGTCCATGAATACCTCCCGGTTCCGGAACCGCCTGCACGGAGACAGGCCGAGTGACCCAACGGCCACAGGCGTCATGGGACGACCCGGAGTGGACACCGGTGGTTCGAAGATTTCGGCGGGGGCTTAACCAGCGGAAAGCGCCCGCCCGTGAACGGGCGGACCAGTCCCCCGGTGCGCACGCGCCCTGCCGACCCGACATGCAACAGCCCAAGCTCAGGCGGGCCTGCTCAACGTCGCTCGAGATCACCAGGGACTACTACGCTGCGGGCAGAGATCGACAGGCGGCTGGAGGGGCAGGTGCGTGGGCGGCGCGAGGCTGCGCGGGGATCGCGTGACCCGGCTGCGTCGAGCGGCCGGTCAGCGACAAGTTGACCTTGCAGCGCGTCTGGGTACCCGCGAGCAGCGCGTGGGCGAGTGGGAGCGCGGTACGCAGCAGCCGCATCCGCGGCAGCTGGTGGCGCTGGCGCGCGAGTTGCAGGTCCCGCCCTTGAAACTCCTGGACGTCGACGCTGACGACCCTCCGCTTCAAGCCCTTCGGCTTGCTGCTGGGCTGACGCTGCAGGAGATGGCCACGGCCAGCGGCATTGCCTTCAGCACCTACCGGCGCTTGGAAGTGGGAGCCGTGCGGGGCGCGCCCTCCCCCCTGACGCTTCAGATGCTCTCCGTCGCGCTGCAGGTCGCACCTGAGCGCGTAGCAGCAGCCGTCGCGCGTAGCGCTTCGGCTCCTGCTTGATCCCTGCGCCACCCGTAGGAGTGTACACGGCTATTAGCCGTTGGCATGCTCGCAGACGTGGGGTGTCAGGGCGGACTCGACACGGACGGGTTGCCAGGATTTCTTCAGCCCGTGGGCGCGCTGCGCTGGACACGGACCCACTCGTCTACGACCGTGCCTACGAACTGGCGGACCGAGATCGAAGGTCGTGAGCTTGATGCGTACACCCGCAACACGGGGAGCCGCCGCAGCTGCAGTGCTGGCGGCTGCCCTGGCGGTGGCCGGCTGCAGCTCGGCCAGCGGCGTGAACGCGCAAGATCCCGTGACACCCGCACCAACGGCCACGCCGACTTCGACCACCAACACCTCCGACTCGGCGCCCTCGTCCTCCCCCTCTGCAAAGACCGCGGTAACGCCCCAAAGCGCCTACATACTGAGTCAGTACAGGGCCTTCTTCGCCTCACTGACGCCCTTGTCGAAGGCGAGCTACTCCGCGCGGTTTGGCGCCATGCAAAAGCTAGCCGTAGACCCCGAGCTCACCAGGGTCATGGGCGGGATGGCAGCCAGCACGCAGGCGGGGGAGGTCTTTTACGGCGAAGACATAGTTCGGCCAATGATCGCATCGGTCGTTGGCGACGTCGCCACGATCGCCGATTGCCAAGACACCTCCGGCCACGGGCGAGAGAAGCTTGCGACTGGCGAGAAAGTGACCGTCGGGGTCAACAACACCCTCGCCAACGTGACAATGAAGCGCGGGGCAGACGGCGTGTGGCGCGTTGCCACCATCGAGAACCAGCGGGCTGGCTCGTGCGCCGCAGGCGCGTAGGTGCCGCGCTAGTGGCGCTAGCACTCGTAGCAGCTGTCAGTTCTACCGCCGGGCCCGCCTTCGCTGACGGCCCAATCACCGTCGTCGACGGAAACGGCTCGGTCGGCACGACGATCTATGTACCGGGCTCTCCGGGGACAAAGGACCCGTTCGTCCAGGGAACTGGAGCATCGACTAGCAAAGGGCCGGCGGTAACGTGCACATACGAATTGGACTACAGCAACGTCGCCAGCCACCCGGGTGATTATCCCGGCCTACACGACCCCGGTCATGTTCTTGGCACTGATGGGGGCTATTACTACCGCAGTTGCTCCGATGGAACATTCGCTTTGGTGTGGGTGCCTACCGGCACAGCCCCGGCCGCTCCTGGCGTGCCAGCCGTAACACCAGATCAGCTGGCCATGCGGGCAAGAAGCCGGCTCGTTCTCTCGCGCCCGACGGTCCACCGCTCGCCGGTCGAGACGAACAACTACGAGGGCGACCCATTCACGTGGGCCCATATCTCTACGTGGTTCTGGACGGATGCGGGCAACTACCGGCCTCAAAGTCAAACTGTCTCTGTCGGACCGGTGTCGGCGACTGTGGTTGCCAGACCCGTCGGCCTGGTGTTTGACCCGGGCGATGGCGGCGACTCAGTGCGCTGCCCCGGGCCAGGTCTGGCGTGGACCGAGTCAGACGGTAACGACGCCCCCAGCTCGGGGTGTGGCTACCGCTATGACCACGTCACGGACGGAACTGTGACGTCGCGGCTGGGGATCTTGTGGTGGGTGACGTGGACGGGCACCGGGGGGACGGGCGGGACTTTGCCGACGATGGAGACGACGACTGATGCGCCGCTACGCGTGCTGCAGATACAGGTAGTGAACCGATGAGCCCGGCACCTCAGGGCGCAATGCCGCAGGGCCTGGTGCCGCAGGTGTCGCCAGGGGTGAACGGGTCGGCTCGGCTGTCTGCCAGTGCGCTGGCGACGGCGCTGCCGACTCGGCAGCGACACAACGGCTTTGTCGCGCTCGCGGTCGCGCTGATTGTCGGTCTTGCGGCGATCGGCGCCTACCTGTACTCGACAGCGGGGTCAAAGACGCCGGTGGTAATGGTGATCCACCGGATTCCGGTGGGGCAGGTCGTGGAGCGTGCGGACCTGACGACAGTGCCGGTGAGTGGTCGGGTCGTGGCTGTCGCTGGTAGCAACCTGGTCTCGGTGTTGGGACAGCGGGCGGGGCGCGGGGCGCGATGACCCGGCCGCGCGTGATCGTGGCTTTGCTGGCGGTGCCGGTGGTCGCGTCGTAGTGCTCCAGGGCGTAGACAGCCGGGGCGTGCGGATCGGCGCGGAAGCCGCCCTGCGGCGGCCGGATCCGGGCCATCCGCTCGCTCTGGCCGCCGGTGGTGGGGTCGGTGTCGACCCGACCGGTCCGGCGGACGGTGACCCGGTTGATCGGGCCGTAGCGGGCGGCGTAGGCGTCGTACTCGCGGTTCAGCTGGCCGCGCAGCCCATCCAGCTCCGGGGTGTCCTGCCCGTTCGCGGCCTCGGCGGTCAGCAGTGCCAGCGTGCTGTCGCGCAGACCGAGCAGCGCCGTCAGCTCGGGTGCCTGGGGGGCCGGGACCTCGTGCGGCCGTAGCTGCCGGTCGACCACGATCGCAAAAGCGCCGTCGGTGGCGGCGAGGTGACCTTCGGTGTGCTCGGCCGGGGCGTCCTGGCGCAGCACCCTGCCTGGGCTGGTGGCGTCCCTGGAGGGCGGGGTGAACAACGCCCAGTTGGGTCGGCTGCCGGCGGCGGTGAGGGCCTGCCGCAGCCGGTCGTGCAGGGCGCCGGCGACGTCGCCGTCGAACCGCACGTCCAGGGCCGGCCCGAACTGCGCCAGGCGGACGTCTGGGGTGCCGATCACCCACTCCGGGTGGGCGGTGAACACCTCGTTAACTGCCGGGCCGGACCGACCGGGCCGGACTGACGGACCGCCAGGGCTGGCTGCGGCGACGGCGCGCGTGGGGTCGGCGACCTGGACGGGCACGGCCCGTTCCCAGGCCAGCACTCCACTGTCCTGCGCGCTGCCTGGCTGGTCGTCGGGACCGGCTGGTCCGTCGTGGCGGCGCAGCACCAACAGGTCGGTCAGCACCCGGGTGCCGGCGGCCTTCTCGTGGGCGGTGCTGGGCAACCGGATCGCGGTGACCAACTCGGCGAGCGCGGCCATCTCCCGGCGCGCGGCCGGGTTGGTCGCGTCCAGCGTCCAGTGCGAGGTCAGCACGGCGACGACGCCGCCGGGCCGGGTCAGCTGCAGCGCCTTGAGGATGAAGTGGTTGTGCAGGCTGTGGCCGCCGGCGTTGCACACCGGGTCGTGCAGCGAGATCTTGCCGAACGGGACGTTGCCGACGGTCAGGTCGACCGAGCCGGCCGGCAGCCGGGTGTCGGCGAACGACTCGGCCCGGATGTGAGCGTCCGGGTACAGCAGCCGGGCGATCGCTGCGGTGGTCGGGTCCAGCTCCACCCCGATCAGCTCGGTCGCGGCCGCCGGGGCCAGGCCGAGGAACACCCCGGCGCCGCAGCCCGGCTCCAGGACCCGGCCGCCGGTGCCGGCGAACCCGGCCTCGTCCAGGGCCTGCCAGAGGGCTTGTGCCAGGGCCGCGTCGGTGTAGTGCGCGTTCAGGGTGGTCCGGGACGCCGCCCGGTAGCCGGCCGGTCCGAGCAGCTCGGCGAGCTGCTCGCGGACCGCGTTGTGCTCGGTGCGGACCGGGTCGAACACCGGCGCCAGCGACCCCCACCCGGACCAGCGCGCTAACACCGCCTGCTCGTCCGGGCCGGCCGGGCGGCCCTGCTCGCGAAGCGCTGCCAGTAGGCGCAGTGCCAGCAGGTTGGCCTGCAGCTTGGCCCGCTCCCCCGCCGGCGCCAGGTCGCCCTGACCGGCCGGCCGGAAGCTCACCGAACCGGCCGCGGCAGCACCCGCCGGCCCGCCCGCGTGCTGCTGGGGTTCCGCCGGACGCTGGGGTCCCGCGGAACGACGCGGCCCCGGGGAAGCAGCCGCGACTGCGGCTACGTCTTCTGCAGGCCCGGGTCCTGGTCCAGCTCGCTGTAGCGCGGGTGGTCCGGCGTCAACACCGTCGGCAGCCAACCCGCCTGCGGGGTGTTGTCCGGCGCCCAGGTCCGGCTCGACGACATCGCCGCCGCCGCCGCCGCCGCCGTCGTCGGCGCGGGTGGCTCCTGGGGCGGCAGCAACACCAGTTCCCGCAGAACCTGGGCCTCCGCGTCGAACCGGGCCATCCGCAGCCGGCCCACCTTGGCCAGGTAGCTCTCCCCCGGCACGTCCTGGCCCGCCAGGTCGCTCGCCATCTGGTCGACCTGCCGCTCCACCTGCTCCCCCAGCTCGGCGAAGAACGCCTCCGGATCCGGGATCTGCGCCAGCTCCCACGGGCGCCACCTGGCCCAGTGCGCCTGGGCTTGCGCCGCGTACCTGGTGCTCGGGCCGGAGGTCATCGTCTGCCCCGTCCTGCTCGTGTCCCCACAGGGACTCCAGTGACATCTGCCCGGGCGCGGTCGCGCCGGGTCGTCGGTCGCGTCGTGCCACGCCCGCATCTTGTGATTCACCTGTGCCACGTCGACCCCTCCATTCCAACTATCCACGGAAGGTAGCCGTGTCTGGTGCTGCTGGATGTCGTCGTGCTGTCGGAGGACGGTGTCACGATCGTGTCCGCGCCACCAGGCGCCGGCCGACCGTACCGGGCGGTAGCGGAGCAGACGGGATTGGGCGATGAGCTCGACAGCGTGGTGGCCGGACACGGCCGAGGCACCGGCCGTCAGGCCGCGGCGGTTGTCGCCGACCTGGCGGCGCGGGCGCTTCGGGGCCTGGCGGGCGTTGGTCCGGCTTCCGTCCCTGCTCGGTGGCGCCCTCCTGGCGCTGGTCCTTACCGCAACGCTGGGACGCTGGCAGGGCCCTGCTCTGCTGTTCTGGCTGTGCGTCGGGGGGCTGGTGTCGACGCCGCCCGGGGAGCGCCTGGCGGCACGCCTGGCCCTGGGCTTCCGGCCCCTGTCCGCGCGCCAGCGGCAGCTGCTCGAGCCGGTGTCCGCGGCGGCGCTGGCGCGCTGCGGCCTGCCCCCGGGCGCGGTCGACTGGTACGTCCAGACCGGGCGTCAGCCCAACGCCTGCATCGCCGGTCGGCGCACCGTCGCGGTCACCCAGGGAGCGCTGGACAGTTTCCTGGCAGCACGTCTGACCGCTGACCTGTTCGCCGCCGTGCTCATCCACGAGCTGGGTCATCACGCGACCCGCGCGGGCCGGTACGGGCTCGCCGCGAGCTGGTACGCGGCCCCGGGCCGGCTGGCCTTCCGGCTGGTCGTGTTCCTGGCGGTGCTGTCCTCCGGTGGCCGCAGGCCCGGCCGCATCACGTGGCTGGTCGTCGCCGTTGGGGCCGCCGTCGCGATCGTCCAGACCGCACAGCAGCGGCAGTGGCTGTCGGTGGCGATCCTGTCCGCCGTGGCGTTTGCGCTGGTCGTCGCCCCGCTGCTGGACGGCCTGGTCAGCCGGGCCGGCGAGCACGCCGCCGACCGGCACGCCGTCTCGGTCGGCGCCGGGCCTGACCTGGCCCGCGCACTGCAGGTGATGGCCGTGCCGGCTGTCGGCAGACGAGGCGTCGCTGCCCGCCTCCTGGACCGCCACCCCAGCCGCGCCGGCCGGCTGGGGAAGCGGCAGTTCGTGAGCGCGGCCGACGAGCATCGCAGCACCGCCGGGCGGTCCACGGGCAGCAACTGACGGCCACGGCGGGGCAACCTGTCCCAGCAGGGGGCACGACAGGGCGACGCGCAGCGAGTACCGCCAGCACGTGGTGAGGTCGTGACGCGCGGCTCCTCCAGCTGGGCGGCGCCAATGGGCCACCGGCGTGCAGGGTGGGGCTGGCACGATGTGCTGGTGAGCCTGGCTCTGTTGTTCGCTGTCGTGGACCTCATCGTGGGCGGCTACCTGCTCTGGTACGCACGCAGCCGGCAGAGGCACGACCGGGAGTCGGTCGCAGTCGTCGGGGAGCTGCTGCTGCTCATCGCCGGCTGCCTCACGTTCGTGAGCTACCAGGTAGCACACCGCCCGGTCGTCGTGCACCACTACGACCCGGCGCGCCAAGAGCCTGACTCCGGCCCTCTCGGTTCCTGCCGGCACCACGCGATGGTGACCCCGGGGCTTCCGGAGCTGCCCGCGAAGTTCGCCCACGCACGGGCGGCGCTGGCCATACTTGAGGCGTCGCGGCGTCCACCTACAGCGAGACTAGGTCGGGGGTCCTGGGGTTGTTGACAAGGTGCAGCCGCCGGTGCGCGCCGTGCTGGCGCAGGTGAAGGGCAGCCACACGAGCGCGGGCTGGCTCTTGCAGCTGGGCGTGTCCGGCGACACCGTCGAGCGGCTACTGCCGGGAAGGACGCGGCCGGGCGCCGATCTGGTCGGACTGCTCGCTGAGGAGCTGGAGCGGCCACCGCTGTTCATGAGCGAGCGCGAGGACGTCGAGTTGTGGGAGGAGCGTCAGCAGCGACGGCCAGCCGACAGGCAGTTGCTGCTGGATACCGCCGCGACCGAGGGGGTTCGCCGGATGGTTGAAGATGCTGCCCCGCGGGAGCGAGTGGCTGAGTTGCTGTCGGAGCAACGTCGGTGAGTGGGGCAGTGGACAAGCCTGCGAAGTTGTCGGATGGCCCGGGCACCTTGGTCAGTACCGCGCGGAAGGCTCGATACGGCATCGCGTACCTGCGAGCGATGTGTAGTCAGGCGGGGATGCCAATGTCGGAGAGCAGTCTTGATGAGGACGTCCTTGCCACGGACTGCTTGGTGCAGTTCCAGGAGGCGCCGGTATTCGTCCAGGTGAAGTGCACAAGCGTGCCGGTCCTGGGTGCGGGCAACGACGTGCTGGTCCGGTTGAAGCCGGAGTGGTGCCAGAAGTGGGCGAAGTGCCGGCTACCGGTGTACCTGGTCGTCGTCGTGGTGGGTGGAAGTTCCGAGGAGTGGCTGACGCACCGACCGACCGCGACCCTGTATGCCTCTGCGGCGTAGTGGCTGCGAGTGGACGGCGTCGATGAGATGAGCGTCCGCGTCCCGACCTCGCAACGGCTGCGCGCCAGTACGTTCACCCAGTGGCACACGCAGCTCCTCGCCGCGTTTGGGGGGACGGCATGAGCTCGGGAAGCCGCAGTCGGCGAATCGCTGCAGGCCGGGTGGCGCGACCGGGGACCATGTTGCGGCCGCTGCAGCTTCAGGGACGACGTCGTCGCACAGGCTCGGATGGGACACACCGAGGAAGGCTCGTTCATCGCGCCGGTCCTAATGCCGCTCACGCCGCAGCATGAGCCGGAGCGGTCCGAGCCCCCGCTGACCGGGATGGAGCGTCTGCGAAACCCGTACGAGCCGGTCGAGCGGCGCGTCACCCGCACGCTCGCTCAGGCGCTGTCGGCGCTGGTCGCACATGTGATCACCCCGGCCAGGCAGGTCAACGCGGCGGACGTGCACGGGTTCGTCGAAGCCGGGGGCAGCCGTGAGCTTGTGAACGCTGTCGGGCGCATCCTGGCCGAGGATGCCGTCGCAACGATCGAGGCGGAGTTCCAGTGGGCGGGCGCCGTCGAGCCCCCTACAAACGCCCCGACCTCAGTCGTCGTGCCAGCAGCGGCCGCGGAGCTGCTTACCCAGGCCGCCAGGCTGCTCAAGGACACCAAGCTCGGAAAGGCGGAGCTACTCAGCGGTCCCATCGTGGAGATCCGGATGCCTCCGGGGGAACCGGTCGGGAAGGTCGCCATCCAGACGGCGCGTGGCGGCCGACAGTGCGAGGTCCGGGTCCAGCTCCCGGCCGCGCAGGTTGACGAGGCACATTCATGGATGCGTGCTCGCCGTGAAGTCCTGGTCGAGGGGAAGGTCAGCAGCGGGCCGCCACCGCGGCGGGGTCCTCGGCAAAGACCCCCAGGACCGGCACCGGTGAACCGATCGACTCCAGCAGCGCCCGCACCTGCTCGACCCCGGCGTTGCCCTCGGTCCCGGCCCGGGCGCGTACCACCACCGCCAGCGGGGTGCGGTCCAACATCGGCCGCCCGACCGTCCCGGCGAGCTCGCTCACGCGCTCCCGCAGGTGGTACAGACCCTCCAGGTCCGGCCGCGCCAGCAGCAGCACCGCCGTCGACACCGCGGCCACCGGCGCCGCCGCGTCGCCCGGCTGGAGTCGGCCCAGGTCAGCCAGCACCGTCCCCGGCCAACTCGCCGCGACCTCGGCCACCCGTGGCCACAGCCGCCCCATCGCGGTGAAGGCCTCCGCCGACAGCCCGCCTGGCACCACCGGCACCCCCAACGCGGTCGGCTGGGCGTAGTGAGCTAGGTCGTGCGCGGGCTGCGGAGCGCGGCCATCGGCGGCCAGCGCAAGCACCGACGGCGCAGGATCCAACAGCCAGTCCCCGTCCTGGTGCTGCAACCGGAACGGCAGGTCCGCCCCAGACACGTCCGCTTCCAGCACCACCCGCTCCGCTGGCCAGATCAGGCCCAGCGCAGTCACCAGCGTCGTCACCCCGGGCGCACCCTTGTCCGCGCACACCGACACGATCACGAGCCGCTCCCAGGGATCTTCACCAACGCCACCAGCCCGGCCCCGGAAGCCGCCGCGATCGCGTTGCTCGCCGCGTCGGGCACCACCAACGTCAGCAGCGTCGAGCCGTTCGTCGCCGGGTCCGGAACCGACGCGAACACCGTCGCCCGCGGCACCAGCACCGCCGGACGCGCCGCTCCGGCAGCCGCCGCTCCCGCACCGGCGCCCGCGTCCTTGTCCGGCACCAGCACGACCCGCACGACATCGCCCGGCGCGAGGCCCTCGGCCGGGATCTGCCCTGCCAGCACCGCCACCCCGACCTGAGCCTGCCCGGCCTGCAGCGTCCGCCCCGTCGTCACCATCGACTGCTGCAACAGCATGTTCGGCAGCAACGTCACCGCCGCCCGCTCGCCCACCAGCCCCGTCAGCCGCCGGGCGCCGAACGCGGTCACCCCACCGCTTACCGCCACGGTCGTCAGGTCCTGCCGCTGCAGCACCTGCCCGGCCTGAACCTGGCGGACCACCATCACCACCGGCACCTTCGTGCCGGCCGTGGAGTACAAGTACGCACCGAGCGCCGCCAACCCAACGATCAACGCCACCGCCAACGCGGTGCGACCGTTGTGCCGCTGCCGGGTCGGCAACGCAGCGCCCAGCGCCCCGCCACCACCGGCCCGGAAAGAGCCAAGCGACGGCTGCGCCGGGATCGTCGTGGCCGCTGCGCCCCTGCCGCCCGGCGGCGTCGGGACGCTCACCGCGTCACCGTCTGAATCTGCAGCACCCGCAGGGGCGAGCGCGTGAACGTCTGCATCGCCGGCAAGCTCCCGCCCGTCCCTGCAGTGCCAGTCCACGACACCCGCCACACGATCCCCACCCGAGCCGGCAGCGCCCTGTCCGTCGCGTGCCGGTACTGATAGCCGCACCCACCCGGCGGCTCGTGAGCGTCGTCGGACTTCATCCACTCCCGCCCCGGGCCGTCACACACCACAACCCGGCTCCCGTCCGCCGGGTCGAACAGCAACCCCACCGGCTTCGCCGTCACCATCGCCGACACCGGCCCCACTGACAGGGTGTGCGACAGCGGCTTGTAATCAGCCGGACTCGTCCATAGTCCAGTACCACGTCCACAAATTCGGATAGGTGTACGGGTCGCCCCTGAACGTCGGGGTCTGATCCGGCGAGCGGTGCACCGCCGGATGCGTCAACACCAACCGGTCCCGCGCCTCCACCGCCAACTGCGCCGGCCTCACCGTCGGTACCCCAGCAGAAACCGACGCCACACCCCCTGGCGCCCACACGAAGCCCTGCAAACCGTCCGTGCAATACCGGTAGTAGTACGACCCGTCCGTACCCACCACATGCCCGGGCGCGTGCAACCCCGGGTAATCCGCCGGATGCGACGCCACATTCGACGTGTCCAGTATGTAACTGCACGTCACCGCCGGAGACCCGTTCGGGCTACCCCCACCTACCGGCTGCACGACCGGGTCGCTGCTACCCCCACCCGAACCCGGCACCCTAATCGACGTGTCGACGCCCCCGTACCCCCCGGTGACGACGATAGGAGAGCCGTCGCTGCCGTCGGCCCGGGCGGGCGGCGCAGCAATCGACAGCATGAGCAGCGCTGAAGCCGTCACGGCACACCCAGCGATGACTACGCGTTCGCGTGGCATGACCCCGCCGGTGCGTACTCGAGGGTCGCTACACGCCAAGCGCCGTCGCGTCCACGCTTCATCGTGACCCTGGCGAAGTCGTTTTTTCCGCCAACCGTGACGATCTTCCCCGTGGCTTGCTTCATCCGGCCAGCCCGCGACGTGTCCTGGCAGTCCGTCAACGATGCTGAGTAGCCCGCGATTGACATGATCACCGGTCGAGATGAAGGAACTCCGTAGTACACCTCTCCTGCCGAGTTGGCTGCCGCAATGCCGCCCATCACACGCGTCAGTTCTGGGTCGACGGCGAGCTTCTGCATCGCCGGGTAGCGGACTGCGTAAGTCACTCTGGACAGCGGGGTCAGGGAAGCGAAAAACGCCCGGTACTGCGACACGATCTCGGCCCGCTCCGGGAACGCCCTCATTGAGGGCGCGGCGGTAGCCGTCGTCGGGGTGGCTGTGGCAACAGGCGCTGGTGGCCCTCCCGAGGTGTCGACCTGAGAGGAGCGGCCGCAGCCGCTCAGCACGAGAACCACGGCCAGCGCTGCTGCGCCGCCAAAGAACCTGCTACGCACTTGGCATCACCCCGCGGCCTGTTGTACCTGCACTCGAAGACCCACCGCACAGTCGCTGGTGACGCGGCCCATGTCTAGACACATCGGCCCACATCACCAAGAAAGGCTGTCCAGCCGCCTGGGTCATGTCCTCAACTCTGACAGGACTGACGGGAAATTACCGAGGTTGGCACTGTACGCGGATAAGGGCTTCGCGCACAGAACGCTGTGTCGCAGGGCGCGGCCCGAGCCAGGCTCAGGTCTTACGGCTGCGTTGAACCGCACGGACAACCCGCTCGACATCGACCTTGAGGCTCCTAGCGAGGTTGGTGGCCGTCGCCCGGCCGAGCTCACCCCTACGGCTGCCGCTCTCGAGCCGGGAATACGTCGTGCGGGAGATGCCCGTCAGCGACTCCAAGTCTTCCAGGGACAATCCGGCCGCCAGGCGCAGCGCTTGCAAGGGCGGGTCGTCGACGTCGACGTCCAGCAGCTCCAGCGCGCTCACGCCGAAAACCGAGGCGAGCAGCGGGACGAAGCGCGGCTGAGGCTGCTGGCGCTCCCGCTCCCAGTCCCCCAGGCTCTGCTCACGGTGCAGGCCTTCGAGTCGACGAGCGACCTCCGACTGCGACGGGCCGGCCGCACGGCGAAGCTGCGCCAGCACCCCAGGCCGCAGCCGCACCGAGCTCACCCAAGCACTCCTGTCCGCAGCACGTCGAGTGGGCCGACTGTAGTGAGGGCAAGATCGCTAACCCCGGGTTGGCTTAGATGCCTAGCCCCGGTGTTTCAGTAGTCGGCTGATCTTGGTGGTCCGACACGGGCGGTGACAGCGCGAAAGTGCCTGGCGTTGCTGGGAAGCTTGTCTTGCTGAGGGACAAGTATTTTCCAACACGAGAGGCA
>JAABUP010002500.1_pt1 | contig 35335 bp, 35 predicted proteins | sample 5559201 | NCBI WGS metagenome assembly JAABUP01 (sample SAMN10711887, study PRJNA513373) | rock metagenome | isolation source: Antarctica rocks | place: Antarctica
GCTTCAACGGCTGGGGAATCGCCGCCCTGGCGTCACCGACCGCGATTGCGAGCACGGTCGAGTCCGGCCGCGACAGCGCGTTGAGCTCAGCCACGACATGGAGGCCGGTGGCGGTACGGCTCAGCCGCAGGTTCACCAGGTCGGCACTGTTGACGTCGGCCGCGGTCGCGTAGCGGATGTCGCCGGCAGGGGGAGCCAGCGTGCCGTAGGCGTTCGACGTGTCCGGCGACATGCCGTAGCCGCTCTTGCCGGTGTCAGCGCCCTCGTCGTCGTACACGTAGTCGCGGTAGACGAGCGTGCCGTCACAGATGGTCACCGACCCGGCCACCCACGACGCGCCGCCGCAGCCCTGGCTCATCGGCGGGTCGGTGGTGGCGGCCGCCCGTCCGACGGCCAGCTGCGCCGCGGTGCCGGCGGGCAGGGCTGCCAACCCCCCGAACGCGAGCGTCACCGCAGCCGCACCAAGACGAGCGCAGCGGATAAAAGGCGTCAAGGCAGCTCCAGCCAAACGTACGGCGCGGACCGGCAGTCACGGTCGACCTCGACCCTCGACGAGGTGAGTTGCACCGTACGCGCGACGTGCGCGGAGCACGAGTGACCCGAGACGCCGGCTCGGCCTCGTTTCCTTCCCGGCGCTGCTCGCGCCTCGCCGGCGGATCGTTTCCCCACTAGATCTCTGGCCGAACCAAACCCTTGCTACCCAAAGCGCTGCCCAATCGAGTCTGAGCCTGGATGCACCGACGATTGTCTTTGAACGGCGGCGTGCAGCAACCCGCCCACGCCAAGCGGCCAGGGCCGCCTCTGGTGGCACCCGTCGCGGAGCTACCCGGCCCGGCACGCAACAACCAGCCAGCGCGCAGATCGAGGGCCGCACCGGGCTTATCACGCCCGAATCACATCGGTGCGCCGCACCCCTCATCAGGGGATCAGCCGCGTTGATTTCGCCGTACGGGCCCCATGATCGCATGCTGCCCCTGCCGTCGCCAGCCCGACCACGAGCTGTCCGCGCAGCAGGTGCGGTCGGGCGCCCGGGGGCTGTCGAAGGCTTCCAAGATTTCCATGATCCGCCCCTGCAGACTTCACGGTGTTCTTTCTCGGGTGCGTAGGCGCTTCAGCACGCCAAGCGCACCCGAGAGGGGGCCTCAACCACGGGACGCGGCGAGCCAAACGACGTCGTGTCGGGCAGATCCCAATGGCTTCCTTGCCATGGCCAGGCCAACCCACCGCAAAACCAGTCTTCATCGCCGCCAGCTACGCTGGACCCTTCCGGATGAGCCAACGACCCAACTCCCCGGACCTATTGACACGAGGCAACGGCCCGTGAGGGCTCTGGCGGTCGCGATGCGCCGGTAGGAAGCCAGGAATGCCTGGGGAGGACGACGAAATGGTGGCCAATCCGGTGGGCCCGTCCGGGCCGTTGCCTGGCCACGGCCGCCGTCGGGGTGCGTCTCACTCCCGACGTGTGCGCCGGCATCGCCTGGCGGCAGGTGTGCTGGCGCTGGTTGTTGTTCTCACCGCCGTCTGGGGGCTGCGGCTGTGGCACCTGCGCGGCGAGGTCGCCGCCGACCGTTCGTACTGGTCTCGGGTCGCGAGCCAGCCTGCCCGACCTAACGCACTGCGGTATGTCGCCCTTGGTGACAGCGCGGCGCAAGCCATCGGCGCGAGCAATCCGCAGCACGCCTACGTCAGCCTGATCGCCGCCGGGTTGCAGGCAACGACGGGACGACCGGTGAGGATCATCAATATCTCCCGCAGCGGGGCCCGCGTCGACGACGTTCTCCGCGACCAGGTGCCGCAGCTCGCGGGGCTGCACCCCGACTTCATCACGGTGGACGTGGGCGGCAACGACGTCCGGCACTACCGCGCTGCGGACTGGACCAGCGGCGCGGGCGCGCTGTGCGCGAAGGTTCCCGCCGGCCGGAGCATCGTCGCGGGGGTGCCCTGGTTCATGCACGGCTACTGGGAGAACGACGCACGGCAGGCGCGCGCCGTGCTCGTCCGTGACTGCGGGCAGGACGGCGTCGCCGTCGCCCCTCTTGCGGCCAGCTCCGAGTCCCACGGCTGGGTAGGCATGTTCACCCTGTACGCGGCGGACTGGTTCCATCCAAACAACCGTGGGCACCGGCTGTGGGCGGACGCCCTGTGGAAGACAGCAGAAAGCACTCCCGGCCTAATCCACCAGGTAGAGGGGCCTGGCCAACCGACGCACACCACCGTTGGCACCAGCCGATGAGCGCATCCGGACGCGGCTCAACGCGGACCACGGACCTCTCCGCCGCGGACCCTAGAGCCTCCGCATCGTTGCCGCGACGCGCGGACCCACCGTGCCCGACGGCGCGTCCTCGTTGATTGAATCAGCGCTCTCGCACGAGTCGGTCGTGCGCTGGGCCGGCTCCCCCGCTCAACGGGGGGCCCAGGCCGTGGAGTTAGCTGTGCAGGGCTTCACCTACGAAACCATCGCCGCCAAGATCTGTCCGGGGCTTCAATGGCCAGACGCTGCCGCTTGCTTCGGACCGGCATCCTCGCTGGCACGTCCCAGATGTTGACTTTGCCGCGCCGGGTGTACCCCGGCCTCGGAGATGCGGATTCGCGGATTTCGCGGATTGTGCGGCCACCGTCGGGTGCTTCTGTAGGGGGCGACGACGGTCCGTATCTAGTCCGCAAGGAGTCCGCACGATAGCCGCAAGGTTTCAATCATCACCAACGCCTCCAAACGTATTTGCGCAGGTCACGCGGCATGTCGACGAGAAACATGCAGCTCACAAGCTAAGCGCGGCTGTCCCCGGCTTATAGGCCGGCTCGTCTCAGCCGCTGCCCGAGCTCACGCTCGGGTAGCGGTGTTTCCGCAGGTCACACCCCGGCCTTCTTGCCCTCCATCCAGTCGATCACGTCCAACACACGCGTACCCAGTGTGGGCTCGACGTGCATCTGGCTCTGGGCCGCACGGGCGGCGGGCGGTGAGCACCGATGTGTCTTCTCAGAGGCTCCCTGAGCTGCCCGCGGTGCGGCTGGGTTCCTGGGATGCCCGGGGGGGCTTGCGGAGTGCGCCTGACCGCGCCGAGCCGCTACCACATGCCCCCCCAACCCGGCTGGGACTACCCGCAAGACCAGGCTGCGGACTACACCGCGGTTCGGTGCACGCCGGCTCGTCCGTCGTCTGGCAACTAGGCCAGATGCGGCATCCCGGTAGGGCCCCGTGAGGTCGACGACACGCCCCAGCAGGACCTTGCCCTTGTCAGGTATGAAGTCCGCCATAAAGAAGCCTCCACGGTTCCAGGGAGGAACTTAGTTGTGGATGCTGACGGGGGTGCCGAGGGGGAGGAGTTGTGCGAGGTAGCTGATGTCGGGGTTGCGCAGACGGATGCAGCCGTGGCTGATGCTGCGTCCGATGCTGCTGCTGTCGCTGGTGCCGTGCAGACCTATCTCACCGTCGCCGCCAGCGAAGCTGGTGAGCACTGTGGAGTGCCCGGACAGCCCGTAGGCGTAGGGGCCGTAGCCGCTGTTGCTGGGCTGGAGCAGTTCTTTGAGAAAGAACAACCCGTCTGGGGTAGGGGTCTGGCCGGTGCCGGTGGCGGCGGGGAAGACCCGCACGCTTTGACCATCGCGTAGCAGGGTGAGTTGGTGGCGCCGTTGGTCGATGTCCAAGGCGTAGCGCAGGCCGCTTAGGGCCACGTCGCTGTCCCGGACCCAGCCGGTGCTGCCGTTCGGGCGGGTGGGCAGCAGGACCTGTACCCAGCCTGGAAGACGGCTCTGCACCAGCAGTGTCAGGGGCGCGCCGGATGGCAAGGGATTGCTCAGACGTGCAGTGGGCGGCCCGTCCGGGCCGTCGGCCACGCTCAACGAACTCGAGCGCGCGGCGGCAACGTAAGCCGAGAACGCAGGCGCAACGGGGGGTGCCGTCGCACCGGCCGGCGACGCCTGCTTGGGCGGGCTGCTGACGACATGGTTGCGGTCAGCGGGTGCGGAGGTCAGGACCAAGATCGAACCGGCGGTGGCTAGCAGGCCGCCAGCCACGACGATACCCAGCCGCAGGGGCCAGCTGGTACGTGAGCTGGCCCCTGCGGTCGGGGTCCGGCCACCCGGTTGGTCGGGGGTCGGGGGAGAACTCATCCGGTGAAGCGGGCCGTACCCGGCTGTGCCGTCGCCGGTCCGGCCGCCGGTGGCGTGCCCGTCGCACCAGAGCCGCTACCCGGCTGACTCGGCGGCTCGGTCGGCTGGACCGTAGACGTCGGCGTCGACGTCGGCGTAGACGTCGGCGTCGACGTCGGCGTCGACGTCGGGGCTGGCGTCGGTGTCGACGTCGGGGCTGGGGTTGGGGTTGGGGTTGGGGTCAGGAGCACGTCCGGGCCCTTGGCCACACAGCGCGACTGCGAGATGATGATGTCGCCGGCGGCAAGCATGTTCGCGAGGCGCACGTGGATGGCGTTGACCGTGATCGAGGTGCTGCGGCCGGGGGAGTCCGACCGGATCTGCTCGTTGAAGGTCACCGACCCCAGCCCCGGTACGGCGATGGTCGTGTTCGGGGCCGGGTTCACCGACAGCCCAGGCAGGTTCGTGCCCAGGATGGTGGTGCTGCCGGTCGAACCCGGTCCGGAGGCGGTGCAGCTGCTCTTGACCACCGACGCGGTCAACGCGCCGCCGCCGAGGTTGACGGTGGCGGTCTCTGCCGAGCTGTTCGTGGTACTGGTGTGGGAGCCCAGCCGGCTGCTTGAGGTCGACACCGTCAGCACCCCGGCAGACAACAGCATCGGCACCGTCGCCGATGCCAACCTGTTCGTGAACGGTCCGCCGCCACCGGCCGGAAGCGACACCTGGGGCATCGGCCCGGAGCTGACCGGCACGTTCCCGGCCAGCAGATTCACCGCCACGCTTTCCCCGTAAGCACCGCCGCCCACCGAGGTGACATCGGCGTTGGCAGGACCGGTGGCCAGCAGCCCAGCCAGCACAACCGAGCCCACCGTCGGCAGGACGACCCAGACCGCGGTCCGAGTAGAACGTGAAAGCAGTGCTCTTGATGCCATGTAACCCTCCAGCAGAACTGTGAACACGGTGGACAAGGAGCACATCGTGACATGCCGCACACAGACTGTCTGCATTTCGCGACTTGTTAAACCAACCGATGTTTGTAAAACGCCCGAGTTGTCCTCCTTACGGATGGTTCAGGTTCGCGCCGTGTAGCGCAGCCGCAGGGGCCGCCGGTACCGGCCAGGCCCTTGACTATTGCGTCCCAGCGCGGGCCATGACGTGCCCGACCCTGATCGTGCGGCCAGGCCGCCGACTGGTGCGGTCGCGTACACGGGCGCACAGCAGACGTGCAGCACACGTCCAAAGGCCAGCACGATGACAGCCGCCGACCAACAACGTGCCGCGCGGGCAACGCACACCGGCGAGGGCCTGGAGGCCGGCAACGTCCGTGCACGGAGCGCTCAACTGCTCAGGGATGGCGGATGGTCTGCTGCCTGCGGGGGGACCGGTGCCCGTGGCAGAGTCCCCCCGCCCGGTTCGTGGCCAGGGTGAGGGGTGGGGAGTCCACGTGCGGAGTTCGAGAAGCGACGGCCGGACCCATCCCGTCGGCGACGACGAGGGTGCGGAGCGTTGGTGGCAGCCTCACCGCCCCGCTCCTGAGGCTGGTGCACGAGCCGGTGCGCACGGCCTGACAGCGGCAGTTCTAAAAGCGCAGCTCAGACGAGGTGTGGAAGGTAAAGGCCCAGGTCATCGAATGAGCCTGTTCAGAACCCGGCTTATAGACTGGCTCGTCCCACCTGGCGCAATACCGGCTGCTGTCGGCACACGCGGGCGTACCTCGCTGTGATTGCGCCGGGATGACTACTGTCACCTCGTGGAAGACGCGGACCTGAATTTCTACTTCGACCCGGTGTGCCCATTCGCCTGGATGACCAGCGGTTGGGTGCGTACCGTCGCGGCTGCGCGCGATTACAGCGTCGACTGGCGATTCATCTCACTTCGCCTGATCAACGCCGATGTCGATTACGACGCGCAGTTCCCGCCGGAGTATGAGGCCGGCCACACCGATGGGCTCAAGCTGCTTCGGGTCGCGGCTAAGGCCCGTGCCGAGCATGGCCGGGAAGCGATCGGGCCGCTGTACGCGGCGCTCGGCGCCCGGTTGTGGGACGCCGAGCGTCCAGCCGGCCAGCGGGCCAACCGGGAGATGGTTGAGCCGATCCTCACGCAGCTTGGGCTGTCGACGGGGCTTGCCGACGCCCTGGACGACAGCGCGTGGGACGCTGAGCTCCGCGCCGAAACGGACGAGGCGCTCAGCCTCACCGGCAAGGACGTCGGCACCCCGATCCTGCATTTCCAGCCCCCCGCGGGGGTGGCGTTCTTCGGTCCGGTGATCAGCCGGCAGCCTGCGGAGGAGGACGCCCTGCGGCTCTGGGATCACGTCATCGGGCTGGCCAGCTTCCCCGGCTTCGCGGAGATGAAACGCAGCTTGCGGGAGCTGCCGCAGCTGCGGGCGCTCGGTGTGGGTTCCGGCGAGGTCGGGGTCCAGGAGGATTGGCACGGCGGAAGTCGTCGGCACAAGAAGTAGGCGACACGCTTAGGCGGGGTAGAGGGCGGTAATGACATCGACGGGACTGGGGGACGAGCCCTCGATTGACGTGGTCTTGCCCACCTTCGCAGTGCTGGCGCGCTTTCGCGAGCCGGCCACCACCGGTGAGGACGCCGTCCGCGCCGTGGAGCGGCGCCTGCGCGACGCCGAGGCACCATTCGACCAGGTGACGGCGGCAGCCGGCGAACACGACGGCACCTGGACGGTGACCGCCCGGTTCGTCGTGGCCTCGCTGGATTCGTTGACGGCAACCGACGGGGTGCACGGCACGCTCCAGGCTGCGGGAGTGGGCTGCGAGGAGGTCTGGGTGGGGGAGCGGTACACCTGAGGCGTCGGCACCGATCCGGTCAGGCGACCTCCGCCGACCGGGCAGCCTCATCCAGTGGCGTGCCCTGCTCGGCGAGGATCTGCTGGCGGTCGGTCTCCGTCAGACCACCCCAGACCCCATATGGCTCCTGGGCGGCCAGGGAGTATGCGCGGCAGCGGACCAGGACCGGGCAGATGGCGCAAACCGCCTGCGCTGCGCGCTCCCGCCGGCTGCGGGAAGGTTCCCGCTCCCCGTAGGGATGGAAAAACAACTCCCCGTCGGCCTGGCGACAGGCGCCCTGCAACTGCCAATCCCAAAGCTCGCTGATCGCCGGTGGACGCTCGGGGTGTGCCGTCGGTGCCATCGTTCACCTCAACTTCCGGCCGCAGGGCGGTAGTGACCCGCGCAATGTCTTGTGAAAACTTTCACGAGCTGAAGGAAACTATACCCCCGCCCCGGCGTCTGCGCGACCCTCTTGGCGAGGTCGCCGGCACGTCGCGGCGCTCGGGTGGGCGCGCGAGGGCCAGGCTAGGGGTTGGCTAGGGTGCCCGAGGGCTTGGCTAGGGCGGCCTAGGGCCGCGGCGTCGCCGGGGCCGATGGCGGCGGGGCCGGGCTGCCGGGAGGCGGCGGCGGTGGTGCTGTTCGTACCGGGCGAAGCGGCGGCGAGGGCCGGGCAGCGGCCACCGTTCCCAAGGCCGAGGCCCCCGGTGCCGCAGGACGACCGGTCGCCGGCCCGCCGGGTAGCGCGGCCGGACCGGGTAGCGCGGCCGGACCGGGTAGGGCCGGCAGGTGAGGGGGCGGGACCCCGGCGTCTACGCTGCCGGCCGCCCCTGGCCCGACCCCCGGCGGCAGTGTGGCGATCAGGGACTCGGTCTCGTGCAGCGCCCCAGCCAACGCCGGGCTGGCCGGGGCGCCGTCGTGCCGTAGCAGGCTTCGTTCGCCGCGCAGCAGTTGCCATGCCGCTTGCGCCTGCGCTGGGTGATGGCTGGCGTCGGCGAGCAGCTCCCGCAGGCTGCGCTGGAGCGCATCGGCCGCCGCTGCGATCTCGGGCGGTTGCCGCCTGTCGGCGGCGAGGGCAAGGGCGACGTAGCGCTGCGCGGCACTGAGCGCTATCTGGTTCGAGCTGGTGGTTGTGGGGTGGGTGGTGTGGCGGGCGGCAACTGTGGCCCCGGCGGCACCCAGCAGCGCGGCGGCCAGTGCCACGAGCGCGACCACCGGGAGGCGCAGCCGATAGGTTCCGGTGCGCCCCGGGCCTCCCGCAGCGCGCTTGCGGGTTGCCTGCAGTCGGGTTCTGAGCACAGCCAGCTGGCGACGCTCACCGGTGAGGATCTCACCGGCGATCTTGGCCGACCCCACATCAAGGGCGGCGGCCGCGATCGTGAGGTCGGTTTCCAGCGCCAGGCGGAGGTCCGCGACCTCACGGAGCAGGTCCTGCACATCTTCCCCGTTTGCGGCGGCGAGCTCAGCCAGCCGCGCTTTCGTAGGGGAAGGTGGCCGGTGCATCGCCCCCCGATCCTTGCTGGAACTGGTCCCGGTAGTGGGCCCTGCCGACACTGTTCGCCGTCGGCGCGAACTTCCCTTCCCGGGTAGGCCAGGATCGTCACTATGAGTTCTGCGAGCGGTGAGGCCGAGCGTCGCGAAATCGACGAGCGGCTGGCCGGGGCGACGATCGGCATCTTGGGGGGAACCGGCGGCCAGGGAAACGGGCTCGGGCGCCGGTTCGCCGCAGCCGGCCATCCGGTCCTTCTTGGCTCACGGGTCGCTGCCAGGGCACAGGAGGCGGCCGGCCAGCTGGCCACAGCAGGCCTTTCGGTGTCCGGGGTGGCCAACGCCGACGCCGCTGCCGCCGACGTGGTGGTGGTTGCCGTGCCCTACGAGGGGCACGAGTCGCTCCTGCGCTCGCACGCCGCTGCCCTGGCTGGCAAGGTCATCATCGATTGTGTGAACCCGCTCGGGTTCGACCGGCAGGGGGCCTACCCGCTGGCGGTCCCGGCCGGGAGCGCCGCGCAAGAGGCGGCGGCGGCACTGCCCGACAGCCAGGTCGTGGCAGCGTTCCATCACGTGAGTGCCGTGCTACTCGCCGATCCCGAGGTGATCGAGGTGCCGACCGACGTGCTGGTCGTCGGTGACGATCCGCAGGCAGTGGCGCTGGTTCAGGCCCTGGCGGACCAGATCCCCGGAATGCGAGGGATTTACGCAGGGCGGCTGCGCAACGCCCATCAGCTCGAGGCGCTGACGGCAAATCTGATCAGCGTGAATCGACGCTATTCGGCGCACGCCGGCCTGCGCGTCACGGACGTGTGACGCGCACCGGTGTCGAACATTGAGCACCGCGATGACCTCGGCCGCCCGGTACGCGTGCCACATTCGGTCGGCCGAGTGGTATCCCTTGTCCCGTCGCTGACCGAGTCCGTCGCGGCAACTGCCCCGGGCCTGCTGGTCGGAGCGACCGATTGGTGCACCTACCCTCCTGAGCTTGCGGTGACCCGGGTGGGGGGCACGAAAAATCCAAACACCGCGGCGGTGATTGGCCTGCGGCCTGATCTGGTAGTCGCCAACCAGGAGGAGAACAGGGACGCCGACCTCAGGGTGCTCCACGACGCTGGGATCGCGGTGTGGATCACCGCGCCCACGAGCGTGCCAGCCGCGCTCGAGTCGCTCGGGCGGATGCTGGCCGTGTGCGGCGTGCCAGCGCCTGGGTGGCTCGCCGAGGCCACCGAGCAGTGGGGGCCGCCGCATGTGGGAGCCCGCCGGCGGGCCCTCATCCCGATCTGGCGGCGCCCGTGGATGGCACTGGGGCGCGATACCTTCGCCGGCGACCTGCTGGCCCGGATCGGGGTGGACAACGTTCTCGCTGCCCATCCGGACCGCTACCCACGCTTCGAGCTGGCTGCCACACCCCCCTTCGAGCTGGTCATACTGCCCGACGAGCCATATGCGTTCGGGGCGCACGACGGCCCAGAGGCCTTTCCCGCGCTCACGACCCGATGCGTGTCCGGCCGCCACCTGACCTGGTACGGGCCAAGCCTGGTGCAGGCCAGAGCGTTGCTCACCGCTCAGCTGTAGCTGTGCTCCGGACCGGGGAAGACGCCGTCGCGAACCTCGGCGGCGTAGTCACGCGCGGCCGTGAGCAGGGTGCCGCGCAGGTCGGCGTAGGCCTTGACCAGTCGCGCGGTTGGCTGCGGGGAGAGCCCGGCCATGTCTCCCCAGACCAGCACCTGCCCATCGCAGTCGGGGCCGGCCCCGATGCCGATGGTCGGTATCGGGCACTCGGCGCTCACTCGCGTCGCGACCGGCGCCGGAATCATCTCCAGCACGACCGCGAACGCCCCCGCCTGCGCGAGGGCTCGCGCGTCTTGGATGATGTGTTCCCCCTCGGCGCCGCGTCCTTGAACGCGGTAGCCGCCGAAAGCGTGCACCGATTGGGGCGTGAAACCCAGGTGGGCCATCACCGGGACCCCCGCGTCGACGATGGCCTTTACCGCCGGCAGCAGGCGCGCGCCCCCCTCGAGCTTGATGGCCTGCGCGCCCCCCTCCTTCACGAAGCGGACAGCGGTTTCCAGCGCCTGCTGCGGCGAGGAATGGTAGGACCCGAACGGGAGATCGGCCACCACCATTGCGTGCGGTGCACCGCGGACCACGGCGCGCACCATGGGCAGCAATTCCTCCACCGTGACCGGCAGCGTGTCGTCATAGGCCAGGACGTTGTTTCCCGCACTGTCCCCAACCAGCAAGATGGGGATCCCCGCCTCGTCGAACACCGCCGCGCTCTGCCGGTCGTAGCTGGTGAGCATGGCGAAGCGTTCACCGCGCTCCTTGAACCCGGATACGTCGCGGACGGTTGTTCTGCGCGCCCGAGCCGCGGCGCCGTAGGGGGCTGGCGGGGGCGGGGGCGGAGATTCGAGGGGCGCGCTCATGGAAGACCTCCTGGACTCGGGGCCATGAAAGGTCCCCGGACGACGGCACTGGGCGGAGCCTTTCACGGTCGCGTGCCATCCCTCGCCCGGAGGCGCCGTGAATGATGAGATTCATGATCGCCGGTGGTGGGTCCTTTCGGTTCTGATCCTGTCGCTGGCCGGCGTGACCTCGGACAACGGGATCGTGAACGTCGCATTACCAACCATCGCGCAGGCCCTTTCCGCCTCCCAAAGCCAGCTGGTATGGATTGTCGATTTGTACGTCCTGCCGTTCGCCTGCCTGCTATTCACGGCGGGCGTTCTCACTGATGCCTGTGGCTCCCGGCGGATGCTGGTCGGGGCTCTGATCGTGTTTGGGGTGGGCTCGCTGGCCGGTGCCGTTGCCCCGTCCGCCGGGCCGCTGATAGCGGCGAGGGCGTTGATGGGCATCGGGGCGGCCGCGATCGTGCCGAGCACCCTGTCGATCATTTCCAGCGTGTTCGGGGCGGCCGAGCGGGGCAGGGCAATCGGAATCTGGGCCGGCTTCTCCGGGCTGGGCATCGTTGCCGGGCCATTCGCGGGGGGCGCCCTGCTTGCGCACTTCTGGTGGGGCTCCGTGTTCTTGATCAATGTGCCGATCGTGGCCGTCGCGGTCGTTGCCGCGCTGAGGATCATCCCCGAGTCACGCGCTCGCCGGGGTTCGCGCATGGACACCCCTGGCGTGCTGCTTTCAGTGGCCGGCCTGGGAGCGTTGATGTTCGGCGTCATCCGGGCCGGATCGGACAGTTCGCTCACGGGGGCGGCAGCGCTCGGACCGATGCTGGCCGGGGTCGCCCTCCTGGCGGCCTTCACCGTCGTCGAGGCCCGCTCGGATCATCCCGGGTTTGATACCACCCTGTTCCGTGACCGTTCGTTCACCGCCGGCTGCCTGGCGATCACTGCGGTCATGTTCGCCTTTTTCGGCGCCAGCTTCTTCCTCATCTTCTACCTGCAGGTGGTGCGCGGGTATTCGCCGTTCCAGGCGGCCCTCCGGCTGCTCCCGGTAGCGGCCGCAATTGTGGTCCTGGCGCCGCGAAGCGCGGCGTTGGTCCACCGTTTGGGGGCAAAGCCGGTGATCACGGCTGGACTGTTGCTGGCGGCGCTGGCCTTTACCGGCTTCCAGTCGGTGACCGCGAGTTCGAGCATCTGGCTGGTCGAGCTGCTGCTCATCGTTGCGGGTGTCGGGATGGCCAGCACGATCGCGCCAGCCACGACAGCGATCCTGTCCACGCTGCCCCAAGAGAAAGCCGGCGCCGGTGCGGCGGTGAACACCATCACCCGTCAGGTTGGGGGGGCGCTGGGCGTGGCGATCCTAAGCGGTGTGCTGTCGGCCGCGTACCGGACGAATGCGGGCGCTGCCGTCGAGCTGCTGCCCGCCGGGACACGCGGCGCGGCGGGCGGATCCATTGGTGCCACGCTGGCGACGGCGCAGGCCACCGGCGGGAGCGCCCTGGTGACCCAGGTCCGGCCAGCGGCGAACGCCGCGTTCCTGGCGGCGATGCACCTGGCATCGCTGGGCGCTGCGCTCATCGTCGCCGCTGGGGCTGTGATTGTGGCGCTGTGGATGCCGGGGCGTACCAGCGCCGGCATCGACCGGGCGTTGACCGGCGCGCCCCCTACCTAGGAGCGGCTCGGGCCGCTCTCGCGCCAGCGGTTGGTGATGGGCAGCCGGCGATCGCGCCCGAAGGCCTTCGGCGTTACCTTCGGCCCCGGCGGGTTCTGCCGTCGTTTGTATTCGGCGAGGTCCACCAGCCGCACCGTCCGGTCGATCAGATCCGGATCGTGGCCGGCGGCGATCAACTCCGCGCGCCCGCGGTCGGCGCTCACATAATCGTCGAGCAGGGCGTCGAGCAGGTCGTAGCTCGGCAGCCGGTCCGCGTCCATCTGCCCGGGCGCCAGCTCCGCCGATGGAGGTTTCGTAATCGACTCCGCGGGGATCGGCGGGGCGCCCGGCGACTGCGCGTTGCGCCAGCGGGCAAGGTCCCACACCAGCGTCTTCGGTATGTCCTTGATCGGGGCGAAACCCCCTGCGCTGTCGCCGTAAAGGGTCGAGAATCCGGTCGCCAGCTCGCTCTTGTTCCCCGTGGTCAGCACCAGGTGACCTTCGCCGTTCGACAGGGCCATGAGCAGGGTGCCGCGTACCCGGGCCTGCAAGTTCTCCTCCGCCAAACCGGTCAGGTGCAGCGCGTCTTGATAGGCCTGCACCATCGTGGCAATCGGCAGCACGCGGTGCTGGGTGCCCTGCCTCCTGGCCAGTTCCGCAGCGTCCTGCAGCGAGTGCACCGAGGAGTAGGCGCTGGGCATCGCGACGGTGTGGACCCGATCGGCCCCGAGGGCGTCAACCGCTACCGTCGCGGTCAGCGCCGAGTCAATGCCACCGGAAAGGCCGAGCACAACCGAGCGGAATCCGTTCTTGTCGACGTAGTCCCTGGTGCCGGTGACGATGGCGGCGTAGACCTCCGCCAGGTCACCCAGCGGCGGCGCGAGGCGTTCGGGCAGCGCATCGCCATTCGAGGTGGGACGTGAACCTAGCTCGGTGCGCCTGATGGCGAGGCCGTCGACGGTGCCGACGGCTTCGCTGCCGTGAACGTCAAGGTCCAGGTCGCAGACCAGCAGTTCCTGGGCGAACTGCGCGGCGCGCCCCAGGACGGCGCCCCCGGCGGAGACGAACAGCGATCCGCCGTCGAAGACCAACTCGTCTTGCCCCCCGACCTGGTTCACGTAGGCAACCGGAGCCCGCGCCGCAGCGGCATTGTCCTGGCACAGTTTGGTGCGGAACGCCGCCTTGCCTCGCTCGTAGGGGCTGCCGTTGATGCACAGCAGCAGGTCGATGTGCGCGTGCGCCGCGGCGGCGACTGGGCCGTCGGACTGCCACAGGTCCTCGCAGATCGTCAGACCTACGTCCACCCCGCCCACGCCTACGACGGCGAAGGTGTCCCCGGAGGTGAAGTAGCGAGCCTCGTCGAATACGCCGTAGTTCGGCAGATGCACCTTCGCCGACGACGCCGCTACCGCGCCGTCGAACAACACCGCGCAGGCGTTCTGCACGCGGCCCTGCGCGCCGCGCAGGTAGCCGACCACCACCGCGATGTCCCCGCAGCCCTCCCGGCGCAGCCGGGCTGCGAGCTGCGACACGGCCTGCTCGCTGGCCTTCACGAACGAGTCGCGCAGGACCAGATCCTCGGGCGGGTAGCCGGTCAGGGTCATCTCCGGGAATGCCACCAGGCCGGCGCCGGCTGCGACTGCCTCCTTGACCCATCCCGTGACGACGTCGGCGTTGCCGGCGAGGTCACCGACGATCAAGCGGCACTGCGCCAACGCGACCCGTAGCCGGCGCTTGCCCGTGGGGCTCATCGCCTGAACCCTCCCAGAGACGGTGACGATTTACACGGTCCTGACCTGGCCCGCATCCATTCCGGTACCTGGCAGGCGCACGCTAGCCGGGTGAGCGACACCACGCGGGCCGAGTTGGCCCATCTGCTGCGGCGAGGCGCATTCGCGCCGACGGTCGCCGAGTTGGACCGGGCCGAACGGCTCGGATATGACCGGGTCGTCGACGCCATGCTCTCGATGCCGCCGGATCCGGGGGCACCGGCGCTCCCGGACCTCACTGCGCCGCCGCCAGCTGCGAAATCCGACCGCGCGGCCGCGCAAGCCCGCCGGGTGGCCCTGCATGCCCAGACGCGGGCGTTGCAGCACTGGTGGCTGGACCGGATGACGGGCACCCTCGATCCGGCGCTGGAGCGGCGCACATTCTTTTGGCACGGGCACTTCGCCACCTCCGTGCAGAAGGTCCAAGTGGCCGGCTACCTGGCCGGCCAGAATCAGGCTTTCCGCCGGCAGGGCCTCGGGGCCTTCGATGCCCTCACCCTCGCCGTAACCCAGGGTCCGGCCATGCTGGTCTGGCTCGACGCCGCCGACAACGTCGCCGCGCATCCGAACGAGAACCTGGGCCGCGAGCTGATGGAGTTGTTCACCCTGGGGGTGGGGAACTACACCGAAACCGACGTCCGCGAAGCCGCCCGCTGCCTGACCGGCTGGTCGCTGAATCGTCGTACGGGTCAATTCAGCGTCCGGGCCGCCCATCACGACCAGGGCCGCAAGACGGTGCTGGGGGTGACCGGGAACATGGACGGCGCGGACCTGGTGCATCTGCTCACCCGCCGGCCGCAGAGCGCACGCTGGGTGACAACCCGGATCTGGCAGCGGCACGTCGCGCCGGTGCCCCCCGGCGACCGGGCAGCCGATGCGGTGGCCGATTCGGCCGCCCGCACCCCCGATGGTGCGGTGGTGCTTGCCGACCTGTGGCGGCGGGTCCTGCTCTCAGCGGGCTTCCGGGACCCGGCTGTCCGCGGCGCGTTGGTCGCCCAGCCGGTGGAGTGGGCGGTGGGAGCGATGCGCCAGCTCGGCCTCCGGGCCCGCGACCACACGGCCCCGCTCGACCGCGCCCTCACCGGCCTGGGCCAGGTGCTCCTCGAGCCGCCAAGCGTCGGGGGTTGGCCGGCCGGCCGCGCGTGGCTGTCGACATCGGCGGTCCTAGGCAGGGCGGTGTTCGCCGAGCAGCTGGCCGCGGTCGCCGACCTTTCCCAGCTGGCCGACCAGCCGATGAGCAGCCGCGTCGATGCGGCAGCTCACCTGCTGGCGGTAGCCGAGTGGTCCCCCGCCTCCCGGTCCGCGCTCGATTCGGTGCGCAGCGACCCCGCCCGGCTCATGGCATTGGCGCTGTGCAGCCCCGAGTACGTCACGCGCTGAGGAGCGAACAGATGGACGCCCTTTCTCGTCGCCGGTTCCTGCTGCTCAGCGGTGTCGCCGGAGCCGGTGCGCTGGCCGCCGGCGCGACCAGCCTGAGTTGGTCCGACCTCGGCCACGCCGCGGCGACCCGGCCGCGTAACCCCGGCAGCGGGGTCTTGGTGGTCGTGACCCTCTACGGCGGGAACGACGGCCTGAACATGGTGGCGCCGGTCGGCGTCGGTGCCTATCACGACGCCCGCCCGAGCCTGGCGTTGGCGCCGGCCGAGACCGCACCGCTCGGCGACGGCCTCGCCCTGAACGCCGCGATGAAGGGGCTAAAGACAGCCTTCGACGACAAGCAACTCGCGGTAGTCCTCGGCGTCGGCTATCCCTCCCCGAGCCACAGCCACTTTCAATCGATGGACATCTGGCAGACGGCCAGCCCCACCGGCCCCGCGGACAGCGGATGGCTCGGCCGGTGGCTCGACGCCACCGGGCGTGATCCCCTGCGTGCCCTGGCGATGGATACGACGCTGCCGCCGCTGCTCGCGGGGCGCTCGTCGGCCGGCGCCACGGTGCCAGCCGGTCCGCTGCGCCTGCCGCCAGCCCCGTTTACGAACGCCCTGTGGCAGATGGGCGCCCGGCCGCCGACAACCCCGATCACGACGGCCGATGAGACCCGTCAATCGATGCTGGACCTGCGCACGGTGGCCGCCAAGGTGGACGCCGCCCTGCCCGGGACCCATGCCGGCGCCACCGGCGCCCGGGGGAATGCGCTGGCGTCCCAGCTGTCCACCGCCGCCCGGCTGATCGCTGCCGGCCTGCCCACCCGGGTCTACGCAGCCAGCCTCGGCGGCTTCGATACCCACAGCAACGAGAAGGCGACGTCAACCCGGCTGCTCGGTGAGCTCGACGGCGCACTCGCGGGCTTCCGCGCGGATCTCGCGAAAACCCCGCATGGCAAGGATGTGACCGTGCTGGTCTACAGCGAATTCGGCCGCCGAGTAGGGGCGAATGCGAGCCAGGGAACCGACCATGGCACGGCCAACCCCGTGCTGGTACTCGGCGAAGGCGTGCGCGGCGCCCTAGTGGGCCAGCAGCCGAGCCTGACCGATCTGGACAACGGGGATCTGAAGGCGCACACCGACTTTCGCGCCGTCTACGCGACTTTGCTCGAGGGAGTGCTGGGAGCCGACAGCGCCCAGATATTGGGCACCCCGGTAGCGCGGATGCCGCGCCTCCCGCTGCTGGTCTGAGCCTCGCCGCTGGCGCTCGCAGCTCGCCGGTTCCTAGCGTGGTGGGCGCGATCCGGAACCGGCCGCGATGACCGCGATCGGGGCAAGGGGGGCGGCCAAAATCAGCGCGGCCACCCTGATCGGGGTCGGCGCCGGCACGAAGAATCCAAACAGGACCAGCCCGAGGCAGGGCAAGATCACCGAAAGGTAGCGCCGTTTGCGCCGGGCCACATCCGCTTCGAGTGCCTCCCGTGGGGTGGGGGTGACGACATCGAATGCTCTGATGGTCCGGCGCCTCACGCGCATCTGGTTGCTCCCGCTGTCAACGGCGGATACGGCTACGCACACCGTAGGCCGCGGCGAGCAAGACCAGCGCGCTCACCGCGACCGGTAGGGGTAGCCCGGTGGCGGCCAGCGCCCCCCCGTTAAGCGCGGCGCTGTTCGACGTGGCGCCGCTCGCCGCGGCCCCGTTCCCCGCGCTGCCGTTGGTCGTGGCGCCGTTGGAGGTGGCGCCGCTTGCCGGGGAACTGTTCGCCTGGCCCGGCGTCGGGGACGTGCTCTGGGCTGGGCCGGGCGCCCCGACCGACGCGGGGGAGACCCCGCCAAGGTCCACCAGCAGCCCGCTGACCTGGGGGACCCCGAAGCCGGTGGTGTAGTCCCAGCCGGCCGTGGCGGCGTGCAGGCCGTTGCCGCCGACGGTGATGTCGTAGAAGTCGCGCGCGGCGGTGGTGGGGTTGTTCCCGACCTTGTAGAGCAGGGGTGAGGCGAAGCCGAGGTTGTGCCCGGCACCCCCCTGCACCCGGGCCCACATGCCGAGCCACAGCGGACTGGACAGGGACGTCCCCCCACCCGAGGTGAACCCGCCGCTGCCGACGACGCCGTAACCGTTGCTCACAATGTCGCCGGATTGGGCTGCGACGTCAGGGACACCTCGGCACAGCTGGCCGGTGGCCGTGGTGGAGCCGTCGGCGCCGACCACGCACGGGAGGGTGATGTTGGGAGTGCTCCTCTGCCAGGAAGGCGCGGGCTGGTACAGCGACGCGCCCCCGCCGCCGAACGTCCAGGCGTATTCCAGGTTACGGGTCGCGGGTGGCTGGCCCGGCTTGTAGGTGTCCCCGGCGCTGCTGCCGTTGTCATTCGTGTACAGCACCGTGCCGCCGACCGCGACCGCGTTCGGGCTCACCGCCGGGTAGTTCTGCTCGGGCACGCCCTGGTTGAGGACGCCGTTGCCGGCTCCGATCACGGGCAGCACCACCACCGGGCAGCTGGAGCCGGTGTCGCCGGCCGAGGCGAACAGGGTCTTACCCATCATGACGGCGGTTTTCAGAACCGGGTCGACGGCGCTGGCCTCACCGTTGCCGAATGCCTGCACGGCCGTCGGGCCGCCGCCGAGGTTGGCGTTGGTGGGGCCGAGCGGGCCGGTGAATACCCCGTTGGCCGGGCTGGATTCGCACTCCCCCAGGCTGGCCGAGGCCAACTTGGGCCCCTTCTGGTCCTGCGCCCAGCGGATAAAGCTGTTGTTCAAGTCGGGGTCGAAGATCGACTTGGCGAAGTACAGCTCCTCGCCGGCCGACCGTGGCGCCATGCCGCCCGAGGCCTGGGTGTCGATCTGCCATTCGCCGTCGCCGGTGGTGTCCGTACCGCAGCTGCCGCCCTGGACGCAGTTCACCGTGAGGGGCACCTGCGGGAGCTGGTATTTGGCCTCCTGCTTGCGCAGGTAGCCAAGCAGGTTCTTGGGGTCCCCCTCCCCGATGATTGCCATCCTGACGCCTTGGCCCTCGTAGGCGGCCGGCTGCTTGTACACCGACCACAGGTCCTGCGGGGTGGTGAGCCCGGTGCAGGTCCCCTGCAGGCAGGTGTCCTGCGCGGGACGGGCCGGATTGCTGGCGTGCTTGACGTCGGCTGGGCGGGTGAAGTGCTGCAGCGTGTTCAGCCCGACAACCGTCGTGATGCCGTCGGCCTGCGGCACGAAGGGGCCGGCGGTATTGGCCAGGAACGACACCCCCTGGGCGGTGTAGCGGCGTTCGGTCACGCCGAAGGCCCGCTCCACCTGCGCCACCGTCCCCGTGGCCGACACGTAGTCGCCGGTGGCATCGACGTTTTGCACGGCCAGCCCCGCGCCGCGCAGGCGGCTCACCACGTCGCCGGTGCGTGCGGCCGGTACCCCGAAGCGCGCCACCACCTGCTGCAGCGTCAAGAAGCGGTGGAAGTCGGGGCTGGCAGGGTCGTTCTGCCGAGCCAGGAACGCGTCCTCGCCGGCCGGATCCGGCCGGTGAAGGGCCACCCCGATGGTCAGCGGCGCAGCCGGGTCGGCCGGCTGGGAGGCCAACTGCGAAAGGGAGGGCAGGACGTTGCCGGCGATCTGGACCTGCGCTGTTGGGAGCGGGATGCCCCCCACTGCGGTCGCCGACGCGGCGCCCCCAAGGACACCAAAGGCGCTGAACGCGAGCGCAACGGCACAGATCAGCGCCATACGGCGACGCAGCACGGGATCAACTCCAAGTGACGAGGGGCAGACCCCCACCCTTCGACGCCTCCCGCCGCGTTCCTGCCGCGATCGGCGGCTACTTGACGCGTTCTCACTGGCAAAGCACGCCGTGGGTGACTTGCCAGGTATGGTCGGGCAGCTGGAGTACATCCAGCGTCCCCTTTCCCGAGATGAGCGTGGCGAAGCGGGCTTCCCGGTTGACCACGTGCCAGCCAGTGCGCGGGAACCCGCCTCCATACAGCATTGCGGCTCGCTCTGGCGAGGCCTGCCCTCCACTTGGGTGCTGTGGGAGCGTTGACTGGAAAGCGTCTTGAATCACGCAGGATGGGTGGGGCCGGTCTGGACCCTTGCGGTGAGCAATGGGCGTAGCGGCTGTTCCGCACGCGGCGACGCCAAGCAAAGCGCCTGCCGCCACCACCCTGATCAAAATCTGGCGAGGTCTCATGGTAGTTCGACGCGCTTGCGCGGTTTCCGGTTCCGGGTTCCGCCGCCCAATGGGGCAAGGTCGCACCGTCGTCCCGAACGGTATCAATGGTGGTACCGTTGACCCATGGCGATGACCTTACGGCTGGACGAGAACGAGGCCGATGCCCTGCGGCGCCGGGCAGAGCGCGAAGGACGTTCCATGCAAGAGGTGGCCAGGCACGCGGTGCGCGACTACATCGAGCGCACAAGCCGTCGGGAACTGCTCAACCGCGTCCTGGACGAGGAGCTACCCCGCTACGCGGAGGCGCTCGAGCGACTTGGTCGGTGATCTATCTAGACCTGGACGATCTGCTCCATGTCGGTGCTCGAACGATGGGCGAGATGCAGGTCCGCGACCTCGGGCTCCTTGAGTCGGCGCTAGCCCGGCCGCAGGCGAGCGCGTTCGGCGAGGAGGCCTACGCGTCGGTGGATGCCAAGGCGGCCGCGCTGTTGCACTCGATCACCCGCAATCACGCCCTAGTCGACGGCAACAAGCGACTCGCGCTAGCTGCTGTGATCGCCTTCTACGGTGTCAACGGCATTCGCCTGACCTTGACCAACGAGGAGGCCTACGACCTGGTCATCGCGGTGGCTGCCGGTGAGGTGGACGACGTCGAGGTCGTCGCCGACCGGCTTGGAGCCCTGTGCCGACTTTCTGCGAACTGACCCGGCCCCATCGGCCCCTGACCTGCGGAGATGAGTTCTTTGGATAAGCAGCAGGAGTTCGTCCTGCGCACCCTGGAGGAGCGCGAGATCCGCTTTGTGCGGCTGTGGTTCACCGACGTTCTGGGGGTGTTGAAATCGGTGGCCGTCGCGCCGGCCGAGTTGGAAGGCGCCTTCGCCGAGGGGATCGGCTTCGACGGGTCGGCGATCGAAGGCTTCGCGCGGGTGTACGAGGCCGACATGCTGGCCCGCCCGGACCCCGCGACCTTTCAGGTCCTGCCGTGGCGAGGGGAAAGCCCGGGCACCGCTCGAATGTTCTGCGACATCTTGTTACCGGATGGTTCGCCGGCCCCGGCCGATCCTCGACACGTGCTTCGCCGGGCTCTTAGCCGGGCCGCGGAGCAGGGTTTTACCTTCTACACCCATCCCGAGATTGAGTTCTTCCTGCTGCAGGGCGCGCCACAACGAGGTGCGGCGACCCCCGAGCCGATTGATCGAGGGGGGTATTTCGACCTCACCCCGCACGGGGAGTCCCACGATTTCCGCCGAGAGGCGATCACGATGTTGGAACGGATGGGGATCAGCGTCGAGTTCAGCCATCACGAGGTAGCCCCGGGCCAGCAAGAGATCGACTTGCGGTACGCGGATGCGCTCAGCACCGCCGACAACGTGATGACCTTTCGGGTGGTGATGAAGGAAGTTGCCCTCTCCCAGGGCGTCTTCGCCTCGTTCATGCCCAAACCGTTCACCCACCTGGCCGGCTCCGGGATGCACACCCACCTGTCGCTGTTCGAAGGCGACCGGAACGCCTTCCACGACCCGGGTGATCCCTTTCATCTGTCGGCCGCGGCGAAAAGCTTCATCGCGGGCCTTCTGGTGCATGCCGCGGAAATCACGGCGGTGACAAACCAGTGGGTGAATTCGTACAAGCGACTGATTTCGGGAGGCGAGGCTCCCGCCTACGTGTGTTGGGGCCACAACAACCGAAGTGCGCTGGTCCGGGTGCCGATGTACAAGCCGACGAAGGGTAACTCCACCCGGATCGAATTCCGGTCCCCTGATAGTGCCTGCAACCCCTACCTTGCCTATGCGCTCATCCTGGCTGCCGGGCTGCGCGGCATTGACAAGGGCTACGAGTTGCCACCGGGCGCGGAGGATGATGTCTGGTCCCTGACCGATCAGGAGCGCCGAGCTATGGGCATCGACGCGCTGCCGCATTCGCTCTCTGACGCGATTCGGGCGATGGAGCGCTCGGAGTTCGTCGCCGAGACTCTCGGCGAGCATGTCTTCGACTTCTTTTTACGCAACAAGCGCGCCGAATGGGACGCCTACCGCCGCCAGGTCACCCCCTTCGAGCTGGAGCGCTACCTGCCTACGCTGTGATGGCTGGGCGGCGCTAGCGTCGTCCCGGAGAACCGCCGTCAGATGCGGCCACCGACGGGGAGGCGACCGATGACCACCGCACTGGTCGTGGAGCACGTCCAGCAGGAGGGCCCGGGCCATCTCGCGCTTTGGTTGCCGCAGGCGGGCCTTCGCCTTGCGCGATGCCGGCTCTGGGCTGGGGATCGACTGCCGAGCGAAGCCGACCATGAGGCGCTGATCGTGATGGGCGGCCCGATGGCGGCTTACCGGCGCGACGCGACGCAAGCCGGGGAGCTTGCGTTGATCAGAAGCTTTCTCGACGCGGGGATCCCGGTGCTCGGGGTCTGCCTCGGCGCCCAACTGCTCGCTGTTGCCGCCGGGGGACAGGTCGATGCGCATCCGGGCGGCCCGGAGTACGGGGTGGGTCTTGTCCGGCGAGCCGATGCCGGCGCCGAGGACCCGCTGTTCCGGGCGGTTCCGTTTTTGCCCGACGTCGTGCATTGGCACCGTGATCAGGTGAGCGTCCTGCCGCCGGGTGCCGTCTCGTTGGCCCGCGGTGAGCACACCGAGCATCAGGCATTTCGGGTGGGGCCTAGCGCGTGGGGGCTGCAGTTTCACGTCGAGGTGGACGAGGCGACCGTGGCGCGGTGGGCAGCCGACGACGGTGTCGACCCCGAGACCGTGCTGCCGTTCGCCGACGACGTCGACCTCGAACGCACCTGGCGTCCGGCCATGGAGGGGTTTGCCCGCCTCGCGCAGGGGCTGTTCACCGGGACGACGCTGACCTCATGACCTCATGACCTCGTGACCTCGTGACCTCGTGACCTCGTGACCTCATGACCCGGTGACCTGGTGACCGCTGGCCGGGAATTGCTCTCGGGGGCGTGGCTTGCCCGGCTGGGTTTCATCGACACCGCCGGTTCGGCCGCGACGCTCGCCGCGCTCGGGCTGGCCGGACCCGGGGCGCCGCACGACGATCCAGACCGGCTCGCGCTCGTGGCGGAATTGGCCAGGGCGGCGGACCCTGACCTTGCCGTGAGCGCACTGGGCCGGATGGCTGCAGCAAGCATGGACGCCGGTGAGCTCCTGACCGCATTACGCACTCACCCGGGCCTGCGCAGCCGGTTGTTCGCGGTGCTCGGGGCGAGCGCCGCGCTGGGGGAGCACCTCGCCCGGCAGCCGGACGAATGGCGAACTCTGGCCGACGACGCGGTGGCGACAACGCGCCCCAGCGCCTACGGATTGCGCCGAACCCTGCTCGAGGTGGTCGGCGCCGACCCGAATGAGCGCCGGCCCTGGGGAGTGGAGGATGCGCGCGCTCGGGACGCCAGCGCCGCCACGGTGGCGTCGCTGCGGCTTGCCTACCGTCGCCAGCAGTTGCTGCTTGCGGCCAGGGATCTGGTCGGTGGGGTGCTGGTTGACGATGTCGCAGCGGAACTCGCCGACCTGGCCGCCGCCGCCCTCGAGGCGAGCCTCGCCGTCGCGGCGGCAACCCTGCCCGCCGGTAGTGCGGCGGCCCGGCTCGCGGTGATCGGCCTGGGCAAGTGTGGGGGACGGGAACTGAACTACGTAAGCGACGTGGATGTCGTGTTCGTCGCGGCACCGCTGGATGGCGGCGAGGACCAGGCCGCGCTGCGGACCGCCACCCGATTGGCGACGGGGCTGATCCGGATCTGCGGCGAATCCGGCCCGGATGGCGCCATGTTTGCGGTGGACGCTGGGCTGCGTCCGGAGGGGCGCCTCGGTCCGCTGGTGCGCAGCCTGGCCAGCCATCGGGCGTACTACGAGCGCTGGGCGCGGACCTGGGAGTTTCAGGCCCTGCTGAAGGCGCGTCCGGTGGCGGGTGACCTGGGTGTCGGGACCGCTTACTGCGAACAGATCTTTCCCATGGTCTGGTCCGCAGCCGGGCGGGACAGCTTCGTCGCCGACGTGCAGGCAATGCGTCGGCAGGTGGAGCGTTCGGTTCCTGCCGGGGAGGTCGACCGTCAACTTAAACTCGGGCCTGGCGGCCTGCGGGACGTGGAATTTGCCGTGCAGCTGCTGCAACTTGTCCACGGCCGATCCGATGACCGGCTCCGCAAAGCGGCGACGCTGCCTGCGCTGCAGGCCCTTCGGGACGCAGGGTACGTGGGCCGTAAAGACGCCGATCGGCTGGCGGCCGCCTACCGATGGTTGCGGGCGGTGGAGCACCGACTCCAACTACAACGATTGCGTCGCACGCACAGCGTTCCTCGGGACCCCGCCGCGCACCGGTGGGTGGCCCGGGCCAGCGGCTATGTGGACGTGAGCTCGTTCGAGCAGGCGCGCCGAGCGCAGTCCGGGCAGGTCCGGCGGCTGCACGAAAAGCTGTTCTACCGGCCGTTGCTCGACGCGGTGGCCCGGCTGGCCCCCGACAGCGCACGGTTGAGCGAGGAGCAGGCGCGGGCCCGGCTGCGCGCGCTGGGTTACGCCGATCCGGAGCGTGCGTTCGCCCACCTTCGAGCCCTCACCGCGGGGGTGAGCCGGCGGGCGGACATCCAAACGACCCTGCTACCGGTGCTGCTGGGCTGGCTCGCCGACGCCGCCGATCCAGATGCCGGGCTCCTGGCGTTCCGGCAGGTCTCCGACGCGCTGGGGGCCACCCCGTGGTACCTGCGCCTGCTGCGAGATGAGGGCGTCGTCGCGGAGCGGTTCGCGAAGGTTTTGGCCAGCGGGCGCTACGCCCCGGACCTGCTCAGCCGCGCCCCCGAGGCGATGCGCCTACTCGCCGACGAGGCAACCCTGCTGCCCCGGCCAAGGGCCGACGTGCAGGCGGTGCTGGCAGCGACCCTGGACCGGTCGCAGTCCTGGGAGGACTCCGTTGTGCTGGCCCGTGGGGTGCGCCGGACTGAACTGTTTCGGGTGGCGTGCGCCGACCTGCTGGGCCGGCTGGATGTCAAAGCGGTCGGCGTGGCCCTTTCCGACGCGGCTGCTGTGACGGTCAGCGCCGCTTTGTGGATTGCTGCTGACAAGGTGGCTACCGAACGCCGGGCGCCGCTCCCCACCCGGATGGCGGTCATCGCCCTGGGCCGGCTGGGTGGTGCCGAAATCGGTTACGGGAGCGACGCGGACGTGCTGTTCGTGCACGAGCCGCTGCCGGGAGCAGATGAGCAGGACGCGTCAAGTGCCGCGCACGCGCTGGCACATGAGACTCGCCGGCTGCTGGCGCTCGCGGCACCCGACCCGCCGCTGCACCTCGATGCGGGACTTCGTCCGGAAGGACGTCAGGGGCCGCTGGTCCGTACCCTCGCCTCCTACGCGGCCTACTACGCGCGGTGGGCTTCAACCTGGGAGGCGCAGGCCCTGCTCCGAGCCGCACCGCTCGCCGGCGACGCGGAACTCACCGCGTCGTTCCTGGCCCGCGTTGTCGACCCGATCCGTTACCCCCGTGACTTCGGGGCGGACCAGATCCGAGAAGTGCGCCGGCTCAAGGCCCGGATGGAAGCCGAACGGGTCAGCCCCGCCCGGCGCGCACGGGACGTGAAGCTTGGACCCGGCGGCCTGTCGGATGTCGAGTGGACGATCCAGCTGTTACAGCTGCGGCAGGCACATGCCGTACCCCCGCTCCGAGTCACCGGCACCCTTGCGGCGCTGCGTGCGGCCGGCGAGGCGGGACTACTGTCCCCGCCCGACGCGGAGGCATTAGCGGACGCTTGGATCCTGGCCTCTCGGGTGCGCAACGCGGTCACCCTGGTCACCGGCGATTCCAGTGACCTGGTCCCGCCCACCGCCACCCGCGCGCTGGCAGGCGTTGCGCGGCTGCTCGGCTACCCGCCGGACGCCTCCGTTTCCCTGCTGGAAGACTTGCGCCGACTGGCCCGACGGGCGCGGACCGTCACCGACCGGCTTTTCTACGGAGAGTCCACGTGAGCGCTGCACCGGCAAGCGTTACCAGCACCGCCGTAGCGCTGGTGGCTGCCGATGGAGTTCGGTTCGCTGTCCGCCGCGACGACCCCTCGCGTCGGCGTCGCACCACCCCGGTCCTGGCGTTGCACGGGGTTCCCGACGATGGCCGCAGCTTCGAAGCCCTGGCCGCGGTCCTGCGCAGCGACCGCATGGTGCTACGCCCCGACCTGCCCGGTCTTGGCGCCAGTGAGCTGCGCGGCCCCTACGACACGGCGACCGTCGCGGGGCGGCTCGCCGCCCTGGTGATGCACGCGACCGACGGGCTCGCCGGCGACGGGCGGGTGGACGTGGTCGGCCATGACTGGGGCGGTGTGGTCGGCTTGGCCCTCGCTGCGGCCCGGCCAGATCTGGTCCGCCGCCTCGTCGTGCTGAACGCCCCGTACCGGACTCTGGCGTGGCACCGGGCCGCGCACGTACCGTTCTTTGCCCTGCCGGCGTTACCCGAGCTCGCGTTCCGGTTGGGCGGGCGGCCACTTACCCGCGCGATGGTGCGGGCCGCGTGGCAGGCGGCGACGCCGCCCCCGCCGGAACTGCTCGACGCGGCGGCGGGCTACGCGTCATCCGCGCGCACCACGGCGATGCTCGGCTACTACCGCGCCGCCGCCAGGCACCGGTCCGCGGCCCGAATCGGACCGGTGGCGGTGGAACGGGCCCTGGTCGTGTGGGGCGCCGAAGACCCAGTCCTGACCCTCTCGGTCGCGGCAGCGGCGATGCGCGAACTTCAGGTGGGCACCCCGAATACCCGGCAGATCACCGTTCCGGGGGCAGGCCACTGGCCGCACCTGGAAGCTCCGAGCGCGGTGCTCCCCGCGATCGCGGCCTTTCTACGTGCCGAATGATCCCGGCGGCGAACCGGGGCCGGAGCAGATGGCCTGGACGGCACGGGTTCGCCCTCCTGCCAGTGATTGTCGCTGCTGCCGGTTCTGCCCTGTGGCTGTGGCACACCCCGCCGGTCGGGGACCTTGCGGCGCAGCAAGCCTGGGCGCAACTGGTGCGCCGAGCCGGCGACGTCCCGTGGTTCGCCCGGTGGTACGGCGGGGTCCCGGTCGGCGGCTACAGCCTCATCACGCCACCACTCATGTCGCTCGCCGGAGTCCGCACCATCGGGGTCATCGCGACCTTGTTCACCGCGGCGCTGGCCACGGCGTTACTGGCCCCCGCGCGGCGCCCGAGGGCCGGAGCCACGGCGTTCGCACTCGCCGCAGTGGCTGATCTGTATGCCGGACGCGTGACGTTCGCGGCCGGTGCAGCCGTCGCGTTCGGCGCGGTGCTCGCCGCCGAGCGGCGCCGACCGCGCTGGGGCGCCGCCCTCGCCGTCCTGGCCGCTCTGACCAGCCCGGTGGCCGGCCTTTTTTTGCTGATCCCTGCGGCCGTCTACCTGCTCATCGGGAGCGCCCGCCGCCGGGCCGGGCTCATGCTCGGCCTCGGCGCCGGCCTCACCATCGCTGCGGTGGCTGTGGTTTTCCCGGTCGGCGGCCGAGAACCGTTCGCCGATTTCGTGTTCCGCCCGGCACTGGAGATCCCGCTAGCGGCGGCGCTGTTCCCGGTCGGACGCCGCGTGCGCCTCGGCCTGCTGCTGGCCGCCCTCGCGGTCGCGGTTGCCTACCTCGTCCCCGGGCCGGTGGGGAGCAACGTGACCAGGCTGTCCCTGCTGGTCGCCGTCCCCACCTTTGTCGCTGCCGTGCGGCTGACCACGCTGCTGGCTGTGCCCGTGGCCGTCGTACTCGCGCTGTGGCCATGGCACCAACTTCAAGATGACTTGCGCGCGGCACGAGACGCCTCGGCTCAACCCGGGTTCTCCGCATCGCTGATCAACCGACTGGTGGCCGACCGGATGGCACTCACCCACCGGATCGAGGTCGTGGCGCCTCGGACCCACTGGGCCGAGACTCGGCTCGCCGGCAGTGGCCTGAGCCTGGCGCGGGGCTGGGTGCGCCAGGTCGATGAGGGACGCAACCCGCAGTTCTACGGCCGGGCTCCGCTGACGGCCGGGACCTACCGGTCGTTCCTGAATGCTTCGGCGGTGGCGTATGTCGCGGCCCCGAAAGGGGTCCCGGTGGACTTCGGGTCGGGCGCGGAGGCCGCGCTGGTGAGGGGGGGTGTGCCGTATCTCGCCCGGATCTGGTCCGACCAGCACTGGGACCTGTACGCCGTCGCCGACCCAGCGCCGGTCGCCACCGGCGCCGCGCGGGTTACGAGGCTCACCGACACCGGGGCAGATCTGGTCGCCAGCGGGCCCGGAGACGCGCACCTCGCTGTGCGGTGGTCCCCCTGGCTCGTCCTGGACGGGGGGCAGGTGCATCGTGACGGCGCATGGGTACGGCTTCGCCTGCGCGGGTCAGGGCCGCATCGGCTTCACGCGGTCTGGCGATGGCCCGCCACGGCCGCCCTGCACTGAAGGCGCCCGGCCCGCACCCCGGGGGGCCTCCGGGCGAAAGGGCCCAGCCCGGGTGATCAGCGCCTGCACGGCGAAGCCGATCACGAGCACGATCAGGCCGCCCGCGACGTCCAGCAGGTAGTGGTTGGCGGTTCCGATGACCACCAGCATCGTGATCAGGGGATAGGCGAGCGCAAGGGCCTTGAGCCACCAGCGACGGGCCAGAACGGCGACGACGACGGCGCACCAGATCGCCCACCCCATGTGCAGGCTGGGCATGGCTGCGTACTGGTTGCTGGCCGCGTCGACGCCGTGACTGCCCCAGGATCCCCACGTGTCGAAGCGAACGACCGTATCGATGAAACCGGGCATCAGGCGGGGTGGCGCCAGGGGGTAAACGGCGAAGCCGATCAGTGCCGTCACATTCATCGAATACCAGGCCAGGCGCAGTGGCCGGGCGTGCTGGGGATGCTTCCACAGCACCCAGATGGCGATCGCACCGGTAATGACGAAATGGGCAAGGGCGTACCAGTAATTGGCGAGGACCACCAGTGAATGGTGGGCCGTCAACCAGGTGTTGACGCCGTGCTCGTGAAAGAGCCCAAGCCCGCGTTCGAGCCGCTCGATCTCCCGTGCGTGCGCGAACGCCGCACCCTCCTCGGTCGGCACCGCGTCCCGAATCACGGTGTAGACGGCATAGCCGACGGCGATGAGCAGGACCTCGTGCCACCAGCGCAGCCGCCTGGTCTTGGCCGCCGAGGGGGCCTGCGGTGGCGCGAGGTCGCGCTCCTGCGCCTGCACCACCATCCGGGCAGTGTTTCACGCCGGACCGCGAAGCGGACTACCGGAAGTCGGCGCGCCCCTGCGCAAACAGACCACCGGTTCGTCCATTGCGATCGGCCAACAGCCCGGCCAGCGTTGCCACCGCGATCTCCGCAGGTGACCGGGAGCCGATGTCGAGCCCAATCGGCCGGTGGATGCGCGCGATGTCGGAGGCGGCGACGCCACGCTCGGTGAGCGCGGCGACATGCGGAGCGGTGTGCCGCAGGCTGCCCATGACCCCGATCCAGCGCGTCGGTTGGGTCAGGATCCGCGCCAGCACGGCGCCCAACTCCGGCCTGTCATGGTCGGTGACAACGACATCGCAGCAGGCGTCCAACCCGGCCTCGGCGACTTCGGGTCCGATCGTTGGTCCGCCGCCGCGGCTGGCGTCGGGTTCTAGCACCACGACCGACCAGCCCAGCCGGGGCGCGAGGAGCACCAGTTCCCGGCCTACCGGCGAGTCGAAGACCACGACCAACCGCCGGTCGGGCGGGGCGTCGGCAACCTCCCCCTGCGCGATGGCGCAGGCCACGTCGGCCCGCTCGTCGCCGGCTCCGCGCCCGGCGGAATCTGGGAAGGGCAGATGCGAGTGCATGCTGATAACTATGGCCCGCGGCCCGGCGCCCCGGGCGGCCTGGGTGGCCTGGTGCTCCACGGGCGGCCCGGTGCTCCCCGGCCAGGACCTGTACCCGCGAAGGGCAGCTAACAGCTGGTCCAGCAGGGGTGATCTGGCCCCGCGTGAGGCGATTCACCGCGGCGGCGGTTGGTCGTGTGTGAGCGCGGATTGCGGCACGCGGGTCAGCGCAATGACACTGACTCCCAATACCAGCAGAAGCACGCCCAGGCCGGCACCGGCGACTGGCCCGTGCCGGATGCGTTCGTCATAAATGAGCACGCCGATGGCGATGCTCAGCAGGGGGTCGACGGTGGCAATTGCCGGGAGGCTGGCGGTGAGGGGACCGGCCTGAAAGGCGAGTTGGTTCAACAGCAGGCCGCCTGCCCCGAGCGCGATCAGCGTGTAGATCTGCCAGCTCAGGGCGAGCGCCACCGGGCCACGCAGGGCGATATCGGTCGCGGCCTTCAGCAGTGCCGCGGTGGCGGCGTAGGTCGCGCCAACGGCGATACCGAGCAACGCAGCTGACCGTCCCCCCGAGCGCTGTCGACGGCCTAGCGCCACGCAGATCCCCGCCAGCAGCACCCCGATAATCGCGGCCGCGATGGCCGGCGCCCGGTCAGCCCCGTCCGTGGTGCGCACCGGATGCCCGGCGGTCCCAGCAAGGAGCAGAAATCCCGTAAGTGCGGCGGTGACGATTACACCCCACCCGATTTCTCGGCGGCTGATTCGGCCTGCCGTCCCCTGCCGCAGCAGCAGCGCGAACAGCAGTCCGCTGATGAGCAGGGGCTGCACCACCGCCAGCGCCCCCAGATGCAGCGCGACGATCTGCAGCGACAAGGCCACGGCATCCGCCACGATGCCTCCGAGCCATAACGGATGCGACAGCGTGGCTCGAATCAGCTGGCCTATTGCCCGCGGATGCAGCGTTTGAGCGTCCGGCACCTGACTGGCGCTGACGTGCTTGAGCGACGTCGCTACCGCGAAGGCGAAGGCCGAGCAGAGGCTGGCTGCGACGACGGGCCATTCCCCCACTGGCCTTAGCTTCCCCGCAAACCCGGTCGCTACGCCCGGTTGCTAGGCCCGGTTGCTAGGCCCGGTCGCTGGCGTTCACTGGCGCAAGCGGGTGGATGCCTGGTGGTTGCGCCAACGCATCACCGGCGGCCGCGAGCGCCTGCTGGACGTGCCCGGTCTGCATGTGAGCTTCCAGGTCGGCCTGCTCACGCCAGCTCTCCACCGTGAGGAACGTCCCTGGTGCGGCCAAAGACTCGAACAGCTCGTAAGCCAGGCAGCCCGGTTCGGCGCGGGTTGGTGCTACCAGCGCATGCATTGCCTGGTGAACCACTGCCTCCGAGCCGGGCTTGGCGACAAGCACTGCGACGACCTTTAACTCAGCCATGAGGCTCCTTCTGCGAGGTGGCGGACCGCCACGCTAGTCGGGGGCCGGCGGCGTCGGCGCAGTCCCGGGGTCGGCGCAGTCCCGGGGTCGGCGCAGTCCCGGGGTCGGCGCAGTCCTGGGGTCAGGGCGTCGGGACGGCCATTGAGGCGAGCGCCAGCCGGGTTGCGGCCGCGAATGTTGACGCCGTCCGCCAGGGCCGGGGGCATTTTGGGGCTACCGGACGGGTGGCGTGTTCCCCGGTGAGAACGCGGATGCAGCGCAGGCCGATCGAAGCGGCACCACCCACGTCCTTGGCCGCGTTGTCGCCGATGTGCACAGGTTGCCCGGCAGTGACCCCAAGCTGGGTCAGGGCATGGCGGAACGGGACGGGGCTAGGTTTGCGCGCCTGCCGGCCGCCGATTTCGTCGGAGATGACCACGAGGTCCACGATTCGGCGGTCGGCCGTGAGTCCTAGAGCAGCAAGCTTCGCGTGCTGGGTGCGGGGATTTCCGTCGGTAATGATGGCGATGCGAAGTCCCGCGTGGTGAAGTTGCATCAACGCGCGCGCCGCCCCCGGGTAGGGGGGTCAGGCGCGTCGGTGCGTGCGCCATGAAGGCCTCCACCAGGACTGGGACGTGTATCTGGCGACCACCTGAGCCGGACAGGGCCCGGTCGATGATCTGGCCGCGGTCGCTGCCTTCGGCCGCGATCGCCACGAGAGCGGCGTGGAGGGCAGCACGATCCAAGCCGAGCCCCGCGCCGACGTCCGCCACTGCCGCCCAGGCTCCCTGCAGCCAGGAGGACTGCGGGAACAGCGTGTCGTCGAGGTCGACGGTGACGGCTCGGAGCGGGCCGGCGGCCCCGTGGTCGGGCCTCACGCCTGCTTGAGCCGCGGCAGGTGGGGCAGCGGCCGCGCCGGATCAAAGGGCGGCTCCCGAGGGGACAGCAGTTGGCGCACCACGGGTTCGGCAAGGGCGCCGCACACCTGCCGGGCGGTGGTGCCGTCGCCGTATGGGCACGGGAGGGAGGCGACTCTAGTGAGTTCCGCCTGCTCGGTCAGGCGCTCAACCGCGGCTAAGACCCGGGCGCAGTGTAGGTCGGTGAGCAACGTAGATCCCTCCGCGACCCCTCCCACCGTGGGGTGCTGTGCCGCATGACCACCACCGGCACGCCGAAGAGGCGGCCTCTTCTTGCAGCCCGCCGCTGTCGGTCACCACGATCTGGCTGGCGGAAAGCGCCGTCAGCAGTTCGGTGTAGGGGAGCGGTGCGCACACTCTCACCCCCGGGGCTGACCGGACCTCATCGAGCCAGCCGGCGCGCTCGAGCCGGTCCCGGGTCCGCGGGTGCAGCGGTAGCAGGACGGTGGGGTAACGCGCGCCGAGGGCGCGGATGAGCCTGACCAACTCCTGGAGTCGCTCTGGGCTGTCTACGTTCGTCGCCCGGTGCGCCGTGAGCAAGACTCCCGAGCGCGCGGCCAGCGGGGTCAGGCACACCCAGGTGGATCACGCCGGCGCCGAAGCGGCGGGCGGCCATCGCGAACAGTGGAGCGGTGTAGGTGTCGCCGAGGACAAGAACGGCATCCGCCGGCTGCGTCGCAAGGTCGTGGAAGGCGGAGGCGAGTAGTTGGCCGAGTCGTTCCCCCTCCGAGCCGGACAGCTGCCAGGTGGCATCCGGGGTCAAGCCCACTCCGGCGAATATCTCGAAGTACATCGCGGCGTCGTAGTGCTGACCGGTTGCGACGCAGCGAATGCGGTGCCCCGATTGCTTGAGGGCGGCGATGACCGGCGCCAGCTTGATGATCTCCGGTCGCGTCCCGACCGGAACGGTCAGTCGCAACGTCGTCATTCGGGAAAACCTCACAGAAGTAGCGGAGCATGGTGACCCCCGGCCGCGCGATCAACCTTTCGGCCGCACCGGCACACCCATGATGGCTCGCAGGTATTCCTCCACCAGGTCGGCCCCCGCATGCAGGCTGAGCGGCAAACCGCCGGAGAAACGTGGGTTGACCTCGTGAATCACCACGCCCCCGTCGCCGTCCACGAAGCCCTGCACGTTGGCGGGCCCGATCAGGCGCACCGATTTGAGAACCTGCTCGCAGAGGTGGGTCACCTCGTCGTTCTCGAAGGTCTCACCCTTGGTCGAGATGCCGCCCCGTGTCTCGAGCCGCCAGCGCGCCGACGCGCCGACGCGCCGACCATCGCCCCAGTGGCGTCCATCAACGCATCGCAGGTGAACTCCCGACCGTCGGCCCTGGTTTGCACCAAGGGCTCGGGTACTGCAGTGAGCGCCGCCGCGAGTTAGCCTCTGGTACGGCACATCCACACATCGCGGGAGCCTCGGCCAAATCGAGGTTTCACGACCCACGGGCCAGTGAGACCTGGTAGCGCTTGGGGCAGCCCTCGGCTGCTCATCCCACGCTGGGGGCACCTCCGGAATCCTGGTATTGGTGCTGCTGCTTGCCGGCTGCTCGAGCGGCCGGGCGCGACGCTCTCGCAGGTACGCGTCTGGCCCTGAACGTGCAGCACGGGGCAGTGCCTATGGCCTCGGCCACCAACTCGTCACGTCCATACCGCCAGGAGGCAGCCTCGCCGTGGCGCAAGCCGAAGCGCTCGCGCGTTCCGTGCACTGATCGACGGCCATAGCCCCGCTCGGTCACTCCATCGCCCACGGATAGGTGGTGCATCCACCCCAATGCACGAACGCGGCGTCCTCCATGGCGGCGCGCCGAGATCAGCGCCAGATGCCGAGGGCCGTCCCGGTCGCCGGGCCGACGATGCCGTCAGCGGTGAGACGGCGGGCGGGAACTGACTGATAGGCACGTACGGCGGCGTAGGTGGCGGGGCCGAACACGCCGTCGACGCCCTGCACGTCGTACCCGACCTCATCCAGACGGGTCTGCAGGACCCTGACCTGTGCCGGATCGACGGTTCCGCGCTGGAGCACGTGGTCGATGTATCCCGGGTTGGGCAGCGTGGAAGTGGGAACCAGTTGTTGCTTGGCGGTCAGCACCCGCAGGGCGGCCGCGTTGACCTGGCCGCGGAACGCCGTACTGCTGCTCGCCTGAGACAGGACGGCGTCGACCATCTGGGGAAGCACGGTCGGGCTCACGGTCAGGACTATGTCGCCGCCGGCACCGAGGAAGCGCAGTGCGCGTTGAGCCGGGGACCAGGCCGCGACCTGCCGGGCGTTGCCGAGATCGTCGCTGATCACCACCCCATGGAAGTGCAGATCTCCGCGCAGCATCGTGCCGATCACGGTGGGCGAGAAGGCGGCCGGTTGCGTGGGGTCGATGCGGCTGTAATAGGCGGTCGACAGCATCACGAACGGTGTGCCAGCGGCGACCGCGCTGGCGAACGGTCGCAGGTAGTCATCCCCGCGGGTCGTGACCCGGTCGGTGACGCCGCTGGTCGTGTCGGTGTTGCCGGTGACCCGGCCGAGCCCGGGGAAGTGCTTCACGGCAGCGCTTACGCCCGCATCCCCAAGTCCCTGCCCGAAGGCAGTGCCGTGCAGGGCGACCGTGGTCGGGTCGAAGCCGTACTCCCGGTCATACCAGCCGATCGGCGGATTCGTCCGCGCTGCCGCGGCGCTCGGGACGGTGTCCAGGACCGGCGCGAGGTCCAGGTTGACCCCGCCTGCCCGCAGCTGGCGCCCCCAGTAATTGGCGTCGGCGCGCACCGTCGACGGCGTCCAACGGCCCTGGGCCAGGGCGGACGGGATCGTGCTGTAGCCGGGGCCGCTGAGAACCTGCACCTGACCGCCCTCCTGATCGGTCGCGACGAACAGCGGGACGCCTGCCGTCGATGCCGCGCTGACCTGAGCCTGGAGGCTGTCGCTGACCCGCCGGGTCACGGTGATGCCAGCGGCCGAACGTCCGGTCAAGATGACGTTCCCGACGTGCCGGGACCGAATGGCCGACAACGCCGCCGAACTAGCGGCTTCGGCGGGCGTGCCGACCATGAACAGCTGTCCGACGCGCTGGGCGAGCGTCATCCGTGCCAGTTCGGCGCCCGGCGTGACTGTCGTTGTCGCCCTGGCCGGGGTCAGCCCTGCGGCTCCAGTCAGGATGGTCGCGGCGAGGACGACCAGCCCCGTCCGTGCGGGGTGCACCCGAAAAGCAGCTGGTAACGGTACATGCGGAAGGGGCACGCGAGCCATGGCCTGTCCTTTGGTCAACGCCTACGTTGAGGCGGCGCTGCTGCCATGTCAAGGCCCGCGACGGGCAGGCCGGATGCGGTCCCCCGGCTGTTGTCGACTCCTTAATCGGGACCCTAGAGCCCGGGCGCGGCTAACGGGCCCTTACCGTTTTCACGGTGCCGCGGGGCGGACGGCGGTCACCTGCATTTCTAATGCCGCGGACTGATAGCGGCATCACGGACGAGGGTCCGCCCCGGGCTTCGTCACCCCGCGACGCCGACCACCGCTGACCACCAGCACACCGGCGCGTTCGGGCACCACGTTCTGATC
>JAABUP010002501.1_pt1 | contig 35315 bp, 51 predicted proteins | sample 5559201 | NCBI WGS metagenome assembly JAABUP01 (sample SAMN10711887, study PRJNA513373) | rock metagenome | isolation source: Antarctica rocks | place: Antarctica
GCGCACACACACAGGCTTACAGATACAGAAGTGGGGCATTCTGTGCATATGAACATGACAAAGGGGTTGCTCATGGGTGTTACACACCTGCAGCTTGGGGACTGGGGTTGCCTCTGCTCTGCTTCAGCAGCTGCATGAACAGCTCGTCCTTCAGCTCTGGTCGCTTGAGTCCCTGATGTAGCAGCTTCTGCACAATCTCTATGCTCTGGGCTGTAGTCAAGCCTTCTTGACCCTCATCCATGTACCGCTGAATCCCAGCAAACATTTTCACAGCTCGGCTGGAGTTGTCTGCGCTGAGCTTCAGCAGTGATGTGGGGATGCTGTCCTGCATACAAGACAAGCCCAGCGTCGGATGATGCACTAAACCGGACACACAATATGTTCTGTGGTCTGCCCAACACTGTGCATCTGCTGACTAATTTTAGTAGTGCTGCAGCGCTCTGGAACGTATTGGCGGTGACTGCTGGTTTTGACTGATCAGCTGTTGAAACTGTGTGGACACAGCATACTGGGAGAGGGCGTGGCTTGTCAGCTTTCATTTTGTGGGCACAGCGTATTGGGGGAGGGCATGGCTTGGCAGCTCACATTTTGGTAGACCAGCATGTCATCTAATGTGATGCTGTTCCCTGACGGTGAGGGCACTAGCCCTCCAGAGGAGGGGGAGGGTGTCCTGGGGCTCTTCTTGCTGCCGAATAGCTTGTTAGGCAGCCGCGCAATGAGTTTATTACCACTCTTGCCGCTAGCATGTCTATTGAAGCTGTCGACCTGTAATCATGACTTTACTTGATGAGCTGTGAAAGCAGCGTAAGCAGTAACAGGAACAGATCTATTTTGCATGCTGGCAGTGGCAGACCTGAAAGTTGCCTTGATGACCTGCCAAGGCTTCTAGGTGAGGCGTGTATGGTGTGCCATTTTCGCCACCACCAAAGCTGCTGGGTGGTCCCAACTGCACAGCAATTGATAGTCAACATCACAACAGATCTGCTGCAAGATGTCATGTTGCATGTACTGCAGGACTGTGTGCCGCAGGACTACCTGTGAGGTAGGTGTGAGAGGCTCATCACCCCCAAGAACAGGGTAAGCACTTCCCTGTAGAAACACGAACAGCAGCTGAGTCATCATGCCAAAGATCACATCACAAGCCAAGGTCAACAGGAAGCCATGAGCCAGTCAGGACCAGGCCAAACGCTGTAGGTAGAGCCTGTGCTTAACTCACGTTTTCTGACATTTTGGTGTCGATATGGTGTGCGTCCGCTCTGTCAAACCAGGTCTATCCGTCTTAAACAGCTTTTCAAATGCGTTCAATCAATCAAGTCGAAGTTGAAGTGACCTCCGTCACTGTGGCGCGCGGCTATGGCCGTGGATGCACGACAACACTTGATGTGACCCGCTTCCGCTTCAATGCAGGCAGACTCCGTGTCCTGGTGTCGTTGATATAACGTTGGTGCTGACACAGCAGCAAGAGCTGCTATCAAATCGACAATTTGTGCAGTGCAGCTTCGATCACCAACGTGACTACGCGCCTTGCCTGTGCTTCACAGGCGCACACGTTGCAGGCCTGAGTGTTGATGATACAACAGAGTGATGGTACCACAGCAGTCAGAGCTTCAGATCCTTCCGCTTTCGCGCTCGGAATGCAGACGCTACCCGCGAAGTTAGCTACCTTTGAAGGGAAGGCAGCGCCATAGGCTGGTTGGGGTCCCAGTATATTAGATGGTAGGGTGGCTCCATCGACCCCTCCCCATAAAATTTGCCCTTCAGGGCGGCCTCAGGCAACTGCCCTGCGACCACTTCCGTGAGGCAAATTTGAACTGCAGAACTGCAGACTCATCGCACAGCACATAGTGCGCTCAACAAGTTGTGCGCATGACTTGAACTTTTGCAGAAGCTTCTTTGTACATCAAAGACTGCATGTCAAAGCACGTTCATGCAGCGCTGGCCAGTCAGCAACTTGGTCTGATCAGTGGCCAGCACTGTCGCCTGTGGTAGTCAGCTAAACTGACTTGGCCGTGGCACTGTACTCCTGAAATTGTCATGGACGAAAACGATATGAGCATTGCGAATCAAAGTATGCCGAGAGACCTTCCTGTCCTTCATAAGAAGCTTTTGTCACAGCCAGCTCTCAGTCCGTCAAGAAGCAAGACAGTGCCTGCCACGTCAGTCGCAGAGATGAAATCGCCTCTGCCCAAGTCTAAGCCAAAGCAGCGTTATCTGAAAAGGGGCACAGGGCTGCAGACTCGCCTAGCTGCTGCAAAGCAGAAGCACTATGTGCCCAAAGGCGGGTTCATCAAATGTCAAGCTGAGGATGAGGCGGTGCAACAGCCACATGCACCAGCATCAAGCCTGTCTCGTGACAGCGATGGTCTCCAGCAGGCTGGGAAACACAGCATGCCTGCTGTTTGGCCACAATTGGCTCACCCCAGCTCAGCGCATGCTGAAGAGCCCAGTCCACCAGCACACAGACAGCATGATCAAGCCGGCATGGCGCACAGACAGTCACAAGGCAACAGCCAACCCTACACAAATGGAGCAGACCAAGAGGCAGAAATGGATGCTGACACAGCCCTAGTACACTTTCCTGGTACTGCGCAGCAAAGCAGGCAGGGACATGGGAATGGCCAGCAGTCCTTTGAGCCCTACATATCTGCACATCATCCAACAGCAGCACCACATGTGCTCAAGGGCGGCAGAAGCTTACAGCAACAAGACAGGCCTCATGCTGACTGTAGCATGCATAATGATCCTTTGCAGGCAGCATACATGCAAAGCAATGCAGACAATGGGGCAGCCCCTGTAGATTGGCAGTTGCAGCAGGCTGCAGAGGTAAAACTTGACATGGCACAACTTACATATGCAACTTTTTGCAATGTAGCCTTACTGTGCACTAGTCAGTTGTCACACATAGAAAGTGATTGTCAAATCTTTGTGTGTACAGGCATTGGAGCTGGAAGAGTTCAGAGCTTTGGAACGGCAGATCACTCAAGACTCAGGCATGTCAGTCAGAGGGTCAGTTGCTTCCCTGTCTGCGATCACAGGCATGCACAACCCCAATGCTGGCTTGAAAGCAGACACACATATGCTACTTCAGTCTCAGCACAGAATGCCTCTAGCGCCAATGTCTCCATCAAGCACTCAATTTCTGGGGCAAGCACGGGATCAGCACCAGATGCCGTGGCAATACCCTGCCAGTCAGGCTGCTGAGTCAGATTCCTCCTTGCATGAGGCACATCACACCCATAACCAGGCTCCAAGGCAGCTTCCATCTGGCCGTGGGACAGGCAACCCTTTTGCAGAGCCAGAGGATTTTGACAGACCTGCTACTTCCTTGCTGTCTCATCAGCAGGAGAGCATTGAGCAGGGATGGGACGCGCAAGCTCCTTCGTATGCAAGGCACAGCAGCAGAGCACAGTCTGTTGACCAGCCGCAGGTGGACTTCCATGCAGAGGCACAGCAGGCAATTCCTGATAGCGACTTCAAACACGAGTCAGCATGGGATGCTGCCCAAGTGGCCCAAGGGCCTGCTCACAGTTCTGACGAAGCAAGCCAGGTAAGCTCGGTATGCAGATGTTGGTGCATAACTTGCATGTCATAGTCGTCATCTTCACCATCACAGCTTACTGTATAGAAGCATGGCTTACCTTTCAGGATTGACGAGCTACATGCAGAGCAGAGAAGCGGTATGCAAAATATGGCTGGTGCTGTGGCAGTGTCTTGACAAGTCGCATGTGCATGCAGGATGTGCAAAGTGGGCTGCAGAGTACCAGAGCCAGTCAGAGCTACATTCAAGGATTGTTTCGGCAGCAGCAGCCAATAAAGCCTGCGTGTGAAAACAAGATGGAGCACCCAAGTGGTACATGATCTTTGCCCTGCAAAGTTATGCCTCAACATTACAAGTGCTTTGGATTTTCAGTGACGTGTTGTTCGAACCTATGTTTATCAATGGTTGATGGATCATTGTGGCAAGTATGTGATGTTGCGTCTGTGCTTGGGGAAGGCACTCTGTGGCACCATCTGCACATGAACAGCTGCTAAACACACTGAGCATGCAACAAACTTTCACCACTGTAAATGCAGACACTCAGGCAGCTTCCATTGCTGCGTTGGAGCAGGAGATGAAGGACATGCAAAGCGAACGAGCGAAAGTCAGCAAGCTGCGTGCCCAATTGGAACAAGCAAGCACTCGAATGGAACAGGAGAAGGCAGCTTGGGATCGTCAAAAGGTACATGTTGCAATTTTTCAGAACACATTAAATTTTTGAGATGTACACGTTGGGATACCTCCCCTCCAGCAAGTATTGCCAGGTGTCTTTCAGTACTGTGCATTATTCCTTTGTCCAAGGCGCAATCTCCCATGCAATCTGCAACTACAATGGGAGTCGTTGCTTACATGCTCAAGTGACACTTTGCAAGTCGACTATTGCGAGGATTGCTTGGCAACAGCCAAGCAACAGATCTTTCGGTCCAGGGCAATATGATGTTTTCGTACGCTATCATGGTCAATGTTGACTGTCTTGAACCTGATTGCATGGTGCAAACAGGCAGAAGAGGCTGCCTCCTGGGAGTCTGAGAAGGAGGCCTACAGCCAGCGCCTGAAGCGCCACCAGCGAGTGCTTGACAAGCAGAGCAGGGCGCTGCTCAAGCTGCCCAATCGCAAAGAGCGCAGTGAGGTGGATATGGCAACCATGCCTCATTTGTCACCTTGACTTGAGAGACCTTCAGACCCATGTTGTGTACCACAGGCTGCTCAAGCTATGAAATCATTGCATCTACAACACATTTCAAAACAAGCAACTGTTGTCTTGACAAGGCAGTGCAATGAGATCATGTACCAGTGCATCACTGCAACATCAAAGTGTAGAATCAGATTTGTAGATAATGTTATTAGTGCAATCGCGTGCACATGTACGTGCATGACTAGTGTAGCTCATAGGTGGAAGCAGTCCCTAGACCTTATAGGGATGCTCAGAACAGACTGCTCTGGAAGGAAAAGACTTGCCACGCATGTACCTAGCTCATTGTGGGAAAGCATAAATATCATTACTATAGGTGGAAGCAGTAGAAGCAATTCTGGAGCAGGAGCGCAAGGCAGGCCATGCCAAGGACGCTCGCCACAAGCTGACAGTAGAGCGCTTACGCCAGAAGCTTGTGGAGCTTCAGGTAGCTGTATAGCTTGGGATGCATGAGCTAGTCATGAGTAGCTGGACAGTTTGGGATGCATGAGCTAGTCATGAGTAGCTGGACAGTTAGGGATGCAGGAGCTAGTCATGAGTAGCTGGACAGTATGAGATGCAGGAGCTAGTCATGAGTAGCCCATGCATCTGTGCGCGCTATAGCTGCCGGGTGATCTCTTAGCAAGCAACGCGGTTGCATTGCCAGAATGTGTATGTGTGCATGCTGAGGGTGTGCAGACCAGTGGAGAAGTGAGCCTTGCATTGTTAGGCAGCTCAGTGCATGTAAGCTTGCTCTTTGTGTTTGAAGGGCTCGGTGATATTTGATACATGCCAGACTGAATGCTGATCTTTGCTGCCTTGGGCAGGACACAAATGCAGAGCTGAGAGAGGAAATTCGCTTCCATGAGCAGCGTCGCCTGGAAGAGTGGAACGCCAAGGAGAACCAACAGCCAAAGGCAAACAGCAAAGGCGGGGCAGCTGGAGGTGCCCTCTCTGGAGCTGCCACCAGCACAAATAGAAGCAAGCTTGCCTTGTCCCCTCAAGAGGCTTCTAGCAAGCCTGGCCTTTCGCAAGCAGCTGCACAGCATGCACAGTATGCACGCGCCATGCAGTCCTCTCAGCCAGCCTTTGTACAGTCTATCACTGCAATTCATGATGAAGCAGCACAAACAACCACAGCCAGTCTTGCTGATGATGTTTCAGAAGCTGACTATGTGGAAGTGGGTGAAGCTGTTACAGAGCAGCTTACAGGACAAGCCACAGCAGATGGAATGCCGTGGAGAGTGCAAAGACATGGCCTGTCTGGTCATGCGTATCTTGCCACTCACCAAGCAGATCAGCAGCCACAGCGGGGTCTTGACAACAGTACGCAAGCAGCCTATGGTTTATCCCATGGGCTTGAAAGTTCTCCTGGGCATAAAGCTCAGCCACTGGATGCCTTCCAGCCAATAGCAACTATGAAGCCCTCAGATGCAGCAAGCTGGGGCCCGTCAATGGCAGCACAGCAGCAGCAGCGAGGCAGCCAAGCCGACTATGTTGCCAAAGCTGACAGGTATCAGCGTGCTACCGTGCTTGACTCACCTGATGAGTTCACCTGGCAGCCTATTCGCCTTCCCCACAATGGTGATGAAAGTCGGCTGGAAGCACCTCAGAGCCATTTGATACCATCTGCACAAGCTGATCCATGGAGCCAGAACCACATGGCATCCAGTCAGCAAGGGTACAGGCAAGGTGACTCATACACACGCTCCCTGCGCCAGTCCCTGGATGCTGCTGCCAGGCTTGATGCACGCTTGCAAGGCGCACAGCAGCAGCAGCAACAGCAGCATGCTGATGCTTCTCACCAACAAGCTGGGCAGCGGCACCAGTACACTGCAGGTGTCCAGGCGGGTTTAGGAAGCAGTTCCTCGTGGCAGGATTTACAAGAAGCCTATGCTGCTGCGCAACCACAAGCACAGTCGCAAAAGTCTGGTCTCCAGGATCAGCAGCAGCATCAGCAGCAGCAGCAGTATTACCAGGGGCATCAAGCGTCGATTGGTGTAGGTGGGCAGGCCCAGAAAGCTTCCAGAGGGTCTATGTATGATGGGCCCATCCTAATGGACAGATCAAGGCCCCAGACTGCAGCTGATGTGCCTGCTGCAACCTCCGCTATGGGTCAAGCCTTGACTCAATCAGCCCAGGCTCAGCGCCTGCCAGGCTCTTGGGCTTCTTACAGTGCTGTTGCTTACTGTGATGACCGGGGTCCTAGCAGTCAGGTGCTAAATAATGACACAGGCGGTACTCAGGATCAGGAGTGGGCTAGGGCAGGCAGCACAACTGCAGCACAACAAGGCATCGCTCAGAGCATGCAGGACAACCAGCAGAGATCAGCAGGGGATGAACAACTGTCGTCAGCCAATGGAGCGCCAGAAAAGCCCTATCAGGTGACTTGTACAATTGTCATGGTCTTACTGTGAGCATGCAGTCTACGAGTTCATGAATCGCTTGTGCAATGTAGAGTAGTACAGGTGACAGCAAACAGCATGTGTGTTTGGTTTACTGCTCAAACAGAATGGCCTTGAGCAGATGGTAAAAGTAAGGATGGACGACCAATCATTCTTGCATGGCAACATGATGACCATTTCATCGAGCAGCTGACTGCTACATGCTTGCATGCGTATCAATTTAGGTATGGGAAAGTCTGTTTTGCTTGTGTTTCAGGAGCTGTCTTATCCAGATGGCAAGGTAGAGCAGATCTTCCTAGATGGCCGCCGCACTGTCGTCTTTGGCAATGGAACTCGCAAGCATCAGTTTCCTGATGGGCACACTGCTATTCGTTTCACCAACAAAGACATCAAAAGATTCTACCCTTGTGGTAAGCTGACCAACTCCTCTAGGCCTGCTCAGCCTCTTTTGATTGTGATAGGAGCCCTGAGCTGTGCAGGAGCTTGTGCAATCAGAACACTGTGCCCTGTTGATTTTGTCCAAGAAGACCTCTGTTTTTGTGTTGGAAACTAGTGTGCTGTGTGCATGCAACTGAATTCAATGTGGGTGCTGCAGGGCGTGTGGAGTACTACTACTGTGAAGTGGATACTTGGCACACAACGCATGCCGATGGCATTGAGGTGTTCTATTTTCCCAATGGGCAGACAGAGGCCCACCACCCATCAGGCACAAAGGAGATCATGTTTCCTGATGGAGTCATCAGGAGAGTTTTCACAGATGGGCGGGAGCAGGATGTCACTCCTGAACAGCTGTCAGGTCCTGTCAAATACCCAATGCCGGAGGACAGGGACTGATATTCCACTGAATCAAGTAGCACACTGGACTAGCTCATTGTACAATGACATGGTTGGAAAAGTCTGACCTTGTACCAGCTGTGAGTGCGTCGTTTAAAAAAAAAACTGGACTTTGAGCCAGAGTGTACATTTTGAATGCACAATTTATAGGGAAGGATTGTTCTTTGGTACATAGGACCAGTTTACGGGTGACATGATACCGTATTATGCAGATGACTCCCAGTGCAAAATGGCATGGCCTCAATGGCATATTGCATGCAGATATGTGCACTGAGCTTTCTACTGCTGAACAGATTTACCCATGTCCAAACTCAGTCTGGAGTGACAAAACATTACACACTACAAGACAGTACCACTCACAAAAGACGTGATGACAGGTTAGGTAAAATGAACAAGTTTTCGTATCACTCCAGCTCCTGCAGTGCAGCCATCTGTTCTGTCCCGCAAGATAATCCTTGACCCTTCCATGAGCCACTCAGGCCTGTGCTGAAACTTGAACACGACCCGAGTCAGAGTTCCCACACCTGAATTGCTTCCAGACATTGACACCTCATCACCCATTAAGCCATCAGCAACAATGTTTGACCCAGACTGTGCAACGCTGAGGACAGATGACCCCGCTGTGTAGTCTTGCATGACAACTGCTGCGGCAATGGCTGATGCCAGATTGCAACCCTCCACTACATGTGAGCTGCTGATGCTTGGCGACATGGACTCTGATGGTTTTACTTCCTCCATGCTCATTACTTGAGCTGCTTGGCGTACGCTGCCGCAATGAATGACAGGTGTGTAGACAGCACTGCAAACACAAGCTGCATTCAATCAACAATTCACAAGATCATATGTACAATACCTGGCATTGCACAAATGCGGCTGGAGCTCCAGCTGTTGTATGTGATGCGTCTAGCAGGTATGTCATTAGGCAAGCATTGATGCAGAGACTTACCCTTTCCACTGTCTGACATGGAGTTGATCCTGACAATACTGACCCTGCCATTCTGGTCTGTGCACAGATGCACATTGCACCTCATGCAGAATTTGCACATCAGATCTGTGAATGAGCAACAGCACACCTTTGTCTCTTCTTGCTTGGCCTGTCTAAATGTCTGCAACTTCTGCCAACACTGCTGCTACCTTGAGATTCTGACCCAGCAAGGTCGACAGATCTGCCACCGACTGCAAGATCTCCTTGAAGGTGCCCAGGGCGAACAGGGGAGGTTGTGTCTGGGTCTGAATCAGATGCACCTGAACAGCACATGTATGTTGCAGACCAGAAATGGACTATGACTTTGTCCTAACCCTCAGACAGCACTTACAATGCTGCAAAGGGCCATGACCTTTCAAGCTACAGAACACTTGCAATAGAGGACACGGATGCCATGTGTCATGCAAGCAACCTATATCCTAAACCCATAGTGTCAAGCTCGTGCGCCAAAGTTGTCTAGCATTTTCCTGATTGTCAGCAGTGGCTTGTGCTACATGGGGAGCAGCAAAAGCTTGTTTCCTGGTGAGGATATGCAATGTGTCACGTGTGTGCGGAATCACCTAAAGGTGACTCTGACTGTGAGGAAATGGAGAGGACGGTGTCTGGGGTATCTGGCTTGGGAGGCCATCTGCCTGACAGCAAGCCCCTGGGCGGCCAATGCCCATTCAGCAACACAATCACCGCCTCGAATTGCCACACCGTGCGTGTGTGCATGGCAATGTCCAGCAACACCATGCCTTTCCTGGCATTAGGCGGCGAAGGTCCCACCAGGGCAGGGCTGCTGGACTCAGCTCCATATTGGGCATGCTGTGGTCCCTGTTCATTGGAACCAGAGGGCATCCACCCATGCAAGCTGGGAGCGAAGGTGGAGTCAGCAACCCTGCTTGGCACTGCAATGGCAGCAGCTGGGGTCGTGCACCTTGCAGCTGTGGTCTCAGGCACCCCTGCTTTTGCCACAGCTGTGGCGGCTGCTTCCTGCTGACAGGTGTCACCAGCTGTTACATGGTGTATTCGGTGGTCCAAAATATACCTGTCCTGCTGTTGTTGACATGGCGCATTTGAAACAGCTTGTGCTTGTGCATTGAGCGCCTGAGACATCATTCCAATGGGCAGGGTCTGTTGTTGTGTCCCAGGGACTGAAGCCTGAGGTTCTGTCATGTCTATTATGCCCACACAAGCCTGATGCAGCGCTCCTTGTTGCTTGCTGGCTGTAGCATTCCCTCCAAGCTGCAGCTGTGCTGCTCGCTGCTGATTGCCATCTGTGCTGGCAGACGCATCAAACTGTGTCTGGCTGCCATTGCTGGCTAGCGGAGCAAAGCTGGTGACTGGACTGGGATGGGAGAAATGCTGTGTGGCTTGTGACGGTTGCAGGGGCATGTTGCAAGGATGCAGCGCCACTGTGGCATGCTGGCCTGACATCACATGCCGCACAGGCACCTGCAACAACCCACCAAGTTATCCCCTATGCAAACGCCAATCATCATGACTCATCAACTGCATCACCACACTATGCACATGACGTGTCGCATGGGCGGCAACTCTTGCTTGAGCAGATGAAGCAGCACTACACGTGCAATACATCCTGTAAACCCCAGGGGCAATGCACGGTACCTGTGCTGAGCAATCACACAGACCACCTTGATAGAACAGAGAAACTATGTTCATGTACGTAAATCCATGTTACGAACAGCATGTACCTGGGAGCGATGTATGCATGTGACCTGCACCTCCCTGAAGCCCCCTTCCCCAGACGGACCCAAATTCAACTTCTGGCCGACAGCCACTTCTCCAGTTACAACAGTGCCTGAGACAACGCACCCAACGCCCTTCACCTCAAAGGTGTGGTCCACCTGGAACTGTGTCAGCGCTGTCTGTTTATATCCCAGATGTGGGCTGTCTGCATCTGCGCTGAGGTGATCGTTGATTGTGCCTGCGTCATCATGCTGATGCTGCCCGTTGACGCCAAGCATGAGACCAACAGTGACATCTGCCTTTTGCTGTGCATTGCTTGTGACAGTAGGAGCTGCCTTTGGCTGCCCATTGACAGCTCCCAGTGAACCTGCCCTCTGGTGCCCATTGACCAACACACCCACATCTGCCCTTTGCTGCTCATTGGCTGATCTCTTTGCATCTGCCATGTGGTCCCCATCAAGACCAATGTCTGCTTTTGCTGCTGGATTTACTTTGGATGCACAGTCATGCCTCACAGGAACAGAACCCCTCTCAAGGGTGGGGTCCAGCAGGGGGGTGGCAGCATGGGGTAGGGCTGGCAAAGCATTCAGAAAGGCGTGAAGCACTGGCAAGCCTATGCCGGTGACACTAGACACCACAAAAATGGGTACCATCAATCTAGAATCTGGCATGCTGCTGCCCTGGCCAAGATGCTGCCATTGCTGTTGCTGTTGCTGAGGCTGCAGACATCTGTGCTGACCCAGCTGCCTTGCCAGCTTCACGGCCTGCAACCACAAAGTCTCACAGTTGCATCACCTGTCATATGACTCGCTCTCTTTTGCGTGTAACACAACCCATGTTTGTGCAAAGTCCAGTGCCATCCATGCAACACTGCGTGTACCACATCTCATGTTTATGCAAAGTCCAGTGTCATCCATCTAACACTGTATGCTTGCTGTGCAAATACAAAGCAAAGGCTGGTACATTTCCTGCTGTACAAATTCCTTGTGCTGCACAGCCTTGCAGCATGCCCTTGTGCTGCTGATGCAGTGTCATTCACATTCCTAGATTCATTCATAGAAGACATGTCTTCCCTTAGGGTCAGGTCCATACAGGCGAACTGCCCTTTGCAGTGGCTCGAGTACCTGGCTTTCGTGAGTGACATGAGGGGCAGGCTCTGGGCTGGCTTCTGCATCACCTTGCATGTCAGCCTCAACAGCGGACTGCTTGGGCTGGCTCACCTCTGCTGCTGCACCAATGACCCTCCTGGAAGCAGCAGAACAATGATGGCAACTGACTGTTAAAAGGTGGAACAAAAAATAATTATGACTGCTATCTGAAAAAGATGTGAAGGCGCCAGCCTTTTGGCACATTTTTCGAGTGGGTTACTAGCCCTGGCGCAGAGATGACAGGATTAAATCAAGAAATGTTTGCACACAAAAAATGCAAATGCGCCCGCTGCATTGCATTCGACCAGACAGCAGACTTACCTCATTACTCACACAGACTCTGCCTTCCACTGTGTGTTTTTGCGACAGGGATGAAGTGATGGTAGCCCTACCTGACATCCTGTAGGACCTGCTCCACAGCCTCGGGGGGGGCAACATCAGCTTTGGTGATGACACATGCCACAGGAACCTCCAGTGCCAGGGCCACTGCCAGGTGCTCATGGCTCACTCGCGAGAGACCAGACAGAGGGCACACACACACCAGGACATAGTCTGGCAGCTGCAGCAACCAGCAGCAGCTTGGTGTTGATTTCAGACAGTGTGGATGCAGACGCCATGTCAAGCTGGCGTCTCTGAACGAGCAGTCTCAAGTCAAGTCAGCAATTATGGACTCATGCGCGCCTGCGCTGCGCTTGTCAGCAGCAGCAGAAGCTACAGGTGATGGTGCCTGATAGGATTGCTTGCTCTGATGGGCAAACAGACATGCAGACAGACAGACATGCAGACAGACAGACAGACAGACAGACGCATGGACAGACAGACAGAGGCACAGGCAAACAGACAGACAGGCGAAGGGGATGACAGAAGGATGATTCAAAGGGAGACAGGCTTTCATGCTGGCATACAGTCAAACACTGGTGGCGGCATTGCAGTCTTGCAATCAAGCAATATGGAGGGGCAATTTCGAAAGGTGTTTACCATGCAGGTCATGCCATACAGGGCTGTCTTCAGATACTTCTCATGCCCTCCCAGGTCAATGAACCTCAGCACTCGCCTTGCTGAGGCACTCATCTCAGCTGGAGTGAGCACACTCACACCAGCGTAGTTCAGCACCTTGCCTGCAGATACTTTGCTGTTGCAGTCTTTGTCACTTTTCATAGACGCATACAGACTTTGCATGTGTAGGCTTGCTGTTCCAAGCATCAGTGGCAAACTGCAGCAGGTCATGCCCAAGAAGAATAAGCAGTGCAAAACAGGCAACGTTGCGCAATCAGGCAGAGAGATGCACATGTGGCTCACCTTCCTCATCATACCCCAGCATCTGCTGACTCAGGGAAGAAGTGCGCCCAGTCTCAATCTCATGCTTGTGCTGGAAGACGTTCATGCGGGCTGAGCCACAGCCGTTGTCCAACAGGGGTCGCCCATCAATGCCGTGAGTCAGTACCCCAACCAGACTACTCTTGCCAGCATCAACGCTCCCAGCCACTGCACAATCCAACAGAACCCACATGAGGATCTGGCTATGGGCTGCAGCTTACTCACAATGCAGAGCAATGCAGAGGAGGAAAAGGGTTTCCTCCGCCTCCTCCAGAGCAATGCAGAACTGCGGAGGTGCAGAACGCACTACAAAGATGCAGAGAGAGAGCAGCATCAGCAGCACAGCTTGGTGACTGCAGCCATGATCATTCTGCAGAACTGTGGCAGTTGCAGCATGCCTACAGGTCAACGGCGTGCAATGAAGATTCTAACAACTGTACATGGGCTGTACATGAGGTATGGCAATGACAACATGGGGTCATAGCTGTGCCTGACATGGGCAGCAACGGTGTTACCTGCTATGCGAAGGTCTGTGTATGTCACATCATCCACACATAGCTTATGCACACGCACAATTGCGCACTGGCGCTTGCGAGTGCCAGCAGCTTTACGCAGCAGCGTGGTGGCTGCATGCACCTCTTCCCCCATGGCACGCAGAGTGGCTAGCGAGATGTCCATGTCTGTCTGTGTGAGACCCCTGGGGTACCCATCATCCTCCACCCCTGCATGCCAACAGTGCAATCAGCAGAAGCATGTGAGACTTCAGGCAGTAGAGTTCACGTATGCCAGGCAAGAGCGCATGCCAATGATCCTGGGGACAGTCATGGTTCAGGATGCAGGAACAGCATAGATTGGTGGAATTGGGTGTGTCAACATAGACAAGATTAGTCAGTTGTGACTCACCAATGAAGTAAAAGCATTCCCCATTCCCTTCTGCCAGCCGATACTTCATCTGTGTGACCTGCAGGTTAAGCAACAGGCTGCTGTTCGTTGCAAGCTCTCAATTTGTCCAGCCAACAGCCTGTGAGCTCTGCTGTACAACAATGCGCGATTGTAAAGTGTCAACATCAACGTGGCAGAAGATACCAGCTGCTGAAATCTGACAGGAGAGCAGTTTGGCTCTTTTAGCCTCAGCTTGTATTCCACATTGCCTTCGTCATTTTCAGCTGGAAATGCCTGAGCCCCAGCTGCAGCATCTTCCTCACTGATGGGCCTAGGCTGTCTGACGTCAGTGCATTCTGCCAGTTGCTGCATTCTGGCGGCATGTGTGAACACAGGGATGCCTTGCTTCTTCACTGCGCCTTGAGGCTTGTCCTCCTGTTGCTTCTTGTGAGCTTGCTGCATTTTCTGGGCTTTCAACAATTGCCTGTGGACACAGGCGAAATGGGTCAAAACGCTGACTACCCGACATGGTACGCTGAACAAGAGAGCGGCAAGGCTTGCAGGCACTGTTTGCTGTATGTGGTCGACTGCTGCATGCGCCCAGCTGCACTCAGAAGTGAACATCTACTCTGGTTTAGCACGTACCGGCTGGACCGCTGCCTGGGCTGCTGAGCACTGACAGGCAACACAGCAACCCATTCGGTCGGCTTTCTCTTCGACCCCAGATCAAGATCATCGAAGTCTACTTCCAACATGTCTGGATGTTACCAACTTTTACTCACTTGTGGATGTTGGATGGCAGAGTGTCAAAGTGTCGCACCCAATGCGCCGGGGCGCAGTGTGCAGTGAAGGTGCTCACATCATTGCATTACCGTGTGCTCCAAACCCTTACGGCCAGCGACAATTAGCATCGCAGGATCAAAGACAGCACGTCGTCATGCTTCGTCTTGCACACATGTCATTTTTGAAGCCCAGGCAAAATTGACGAATTCCCCAACGCAGGTCATGCATGATAAACTGTGCTCAATCCGAACTATTCCTGCATGCATGAGTCCCACCCTTCAAAACATGTCACAGTCCTGTCGGCCCCGTCCATGCCACATTGACTTGCACGTCAATTGAAGCTTATTTAAGGTCAACGCCAAGTCAAACCTGGTGTTCACAACACAGCACATCCTGAATTGAATGTATCGGTAGGCTTAAAGACTTTTCAACAAGGAGTCCTGTGGTGTTGGGGCCAGGTGCAGTATTGGCATGCTGACGCTCCTTTTGGCCAACAGACAGCAGCTGCTGTCAGATCTGAATAGCGAAGATCAGTTTTGAGGTCAAGCATGCTGTTACAGACTTATCACGGATCCTCTGGGCACATCACAGAGAAGCTCATATACTCAATGAATGATTGTACAGAAGAACATGCGTTTCTGCTGTACACCACCAGCACAAGCAACAGTTGGTAACAGCCAGAGAGCAATGGCGTGTGATGAGTGACATTGCTTGTCATCATGATCAGTATTGTAGCTTGCCTCTGCTTGTCTGTCTGAGCCTAGCGTGTGTGATCAGTACAGGACAAGGACAGCCCAGGAAGTGAGTGCAGCCACCATTGATGCAGAAGTCAGGTTGACTAGATTGTTTGTGAGCAAAGGGTGGCCGCTGATGTGCACTACATCTGGCCCTGGTTTGCTTGTCACCTTCTGTGTCTGTCTGTTAAAACCTGTAAACTGGACAGTTGCACCCAGAACAGAGTCAAGCAACGACCCAAGCAAGCCTGCTGCAGCACCTGCATGTCCAAAAAAGGCCAGAATCATGCAAAGCTTCGGACGGTCATACATGGCTCAGGCATTACTGTAGACATACACTCTGGGCAGCAAATGCAAATTGCGCACAAGACGGACAACATATGTTCACTCCTCCCATGCTTGAGTGCCATGCCTGCCGTTGTTCACAGGCAAGATGCTTGTTCGCAGGTTGATGCATCCCACAGTCTGCAGCTGTACCTAACAAAACAAGACTCCACTGGCCCAGAGCTGGCTCTTGTTGGAAGGGCACAGTGTACAGTCTGGGTGAGATGGCTCCCATGCTCCAGAATACCAGCCCCATGAACAAGCCCCCAGCCAAGCTTGCTGCAAAGCCTGTCCATGTGACACCTCCATTTGTACCCTGCAGGCAAGCCAGGTAGCATCATGCAGGTAATTGCGAGTGATGAAATCCTGTCATGACTTGGGACAGATATAACCCAAGTCCTTAACACAGGCGGTTGACAAGCCAGAAAATTTGTCTGCTGCTGTGATGCTTCCAGGTTGAACTGCAATTGCTGCCTATCAGAGAGACAGGTCTGCTGATTGACATATGAGGGTGAGAAGGTGAGCAGCCCATGAAGTCACAGTAATGGTTGCTGCTGAGCAAAATCCTAACTTGCCCTGTCCAGAGCCCATACTTGAATACTGACTGGCTGATAGTACACTATTGCAACTGAGACATGAAATGTTGATAGCCACGACCGACACGTCATACTATAGAGCGCACATGCAAGAGCTCAAAGCTGCTACGAGATTGGCCAGAGTACAGCTCCAGAGTAAAACATTTTGCTGTCAAGGAGCGTGCAATGACAATGGGGCGCACTGTGAATGTAAGCTCTGCAGAATGCACACACCTTTCTGACAGGGCGCAGAGAGGTGATAAGCCTGGGCTCCTCTTGACTGAGCTGTCCAAGCTCAGATGCCCAGGTGTCAGCACAACAACAGGCATAGTAGCCCAGATAGCCTCCCATTGCTGCTGTGGCATATCTGGTGCTGCTGGAGGTCAGAGGGATGTCTTTGCAGCCAGTGTAGTAGCCAAACACCAGGGCTAAAAGAGTAGGAACAAGAGCATTGCAGAACACCTGCATTTAGCAGTCAGCACAATGGTTGCAACGATGCAAATGTGATGATCACAACAGCTTCATAGCAATGTGTGGTGAGCAGTGCATTGGCAGCATGCTTGTACATCATGGAATGAGCATCTTTTGCAGTTGCAAACAGTGACTAGAGTGGAGTTCTGAAGCTCTGTTGACTGGTGAATTGTGCCACTGCAGCTGATGGCTTGTGACACCAGTGTCAGCAGCATCCCAGACTCCTGAGCTGCGCAGCATCCTGCTGTCAGCATAAATATACCACATGCACAGCATGTCCACATGAGGCTAAAGCTCTGTGCTGCATGTATCAGCAACAGTCAAAAACAAACCTGCTGCCAATCCCTCTGACCACCTGACCTATGGGACTCATCCACATCCTTGAGCTCCTCGCGGAACTGAGTGAGGCGCGAAGAGGCACCAAAGAAAGCCAGCAGGGTGATGCCCATCCTCCAGCTGCAGGCCAGGGAGCTTGCACCCACAAACATGGCAGCAAGCGCACCTGCACCAGCAGCCTCATCCAAGTGAGAACTTGTCAAACACAAGAGTTCAGGATTGAAGGCAGTGCGAATTCGCAGCAGGATCAAAAATGTCGAAAAAAGTAGCTGCTCCTGCCAAACAGGTTATACACGCCCATTCAGCACGTAGACACCGCAGAAGAGGAAGACAGTCTGCAGGAGCGTGGAAATGTATGGTCAAACGATTGACAGCTGTACAACTGTGTGTGAATGGCCCAGAAAGCATGCAGGGCTGGCGCTGCAAAAAAGGGGGCAACATGGTGACAAGCACGCAGCAAAGCATGCTGTTCATGACAGATGACTGACCTGATGATGACAAGGAGCTCCTGGAGAAGCCGTAAGCACCGACTAGTACTGCAGCAATGGTGGCTCCTAGATATTGCAGCCAGAAGGCATATAGCTGTGACTGATACACGCCTGTGATGGCAATTGCGCCAAAAAGCACCTTGACAGCCAACTGAAGTGCAGGATGAGCCTGCACAAGCCACAAGCTTCAGTACGAGCACAGGTGCCTTCCTGCCGACAGTTAAGATGCTTCAACCTCCTTTCAAACGACACACACTTCCCCAATATTTCTGGAAGGGAGCCATAGGCAAAGGGTTGCAGCTGCTTGGAGACTTGTGCCATAGCCAAAAACTTGTCGCCTGCTTGCTGAGGTGTCAATTGCCAGCAAACTGCATACCTGCCTGGACATGCGAGCACTGGGAAGCTTGTCTAATTTGTCCAGCTGCTTTTCAGCTGTGTGCACAGCCTCATTGACCTTCTTCAACGCAGCTTGTACAGCATCATCAGGCTTTTGCGCATCTGTGGACTACGCGCACACAATTCCATGCTTAGCTGGTTGACTTCAGCTGACTTGCAAATGCACGAAGCTGCTATGTACATACCTGATGGCTTGGCTGACTTTCTGCGCTGCTGGCTCTGCATGTACCAATATGTTGCCGCCTGTCTTGTCTGTGACCATGACTGCCAAGCTGAAGCTTTTTCCTGCAGACCTGCAATACCCAGCACAGGCTTGTGAGTGAGCCAGCCAACACAGGCGACAAGGGCAGCAGTGCTGAAAAGGCTACCTGACACAAAGGTTTGAGCCCTGAGCTTGAACTTTGGGGTGATCTACGGGGACTCAACACCCTCCCTGTTTGAAACAGCAGGGATGTCATGCCCGACTAGGCACGGCTGTCAAGATCTGTGCGGACGTCCCATAGCTGGCGGCCCTGTCAGACCGTACACATACGTCGCTCGGACTACTTGTAGGGCATAGATGACCATACGTCTGCTGGCGACTTTTATTCCCAAGACGGAGAGCACCGAGATCAAATCTCCGAAAGGTTGACCGAAACTGCTTTAGCTGCGTGCAGTCTTCTTCCTCAAAAAGGTGTCATCCAGCTGTCCCAACTTTGAGCATTTGACGACGACGGTGTAGACTGTGGCAACAACGCTGCCGTTTTGTATGACGACCAATTTCGAGCCCTTTTGAATTGCCTATATCCGGTATACCAAATTGAACCCGCGCGAAAAGGTCATGGAGGATGTTGTGCACGAAAGACAGCAGGTTTCTCCAGCGCAAAGCACTTTTGCAGGCCTTGCAGCTTTCGTAGGAGGTAATGGCAGCTCTTCAGCATGCCCGCAGCAATGCTTATAGCAGGCCACCGGTAGGTGCATATCACATAGCTTGCTGTGGTTGCATAGGTGCAGCAATAGCTGGAGGAGCGCACTATGTGACAACAGCCAAGCGCTTGGTGGAGGACGGCATAGACCCCACACAGAGAGTCAAAGCCATGCCTGTGGCTGTAAGCATTCTACAGTCCTTTGCAGGCAATTTGCTTTATGCACTCCAAGCTCTGTTGTTGGCTGCAGCTTCGAGCTTTGGGTGTATCCACAATAATATGCACAGCTGTGGGAGCAGCTGGTTGGTTTGCGTTTCAACAGAGTGGCATTGGCATCAAACCAGTCGTGGAGGTGGCCAGCTTGCATGAGACAATAGCGCTAGCTCAGCACCAAAGGGTGAGGATGTCTGCTTGGATCACCAAATTAGTGATGCTTAATCCTAATAGAGACTTGCTGCTGCAAGCCTATTCAAGTGGGATTAGCATTTAAGTCATTGCTGTTGTTTGTCTTTGTACAGGACTTGGTGGCAAAAGAGTTCCAGAAGAAGTTGTACCCCTCAGAGATCAACCATTCTCAATAGTAGTCAATACAACTTGTACCATAGCAGTCACAATTTTGGCTAGAGTACACATGGACAGGCTTCAGTACCGGCTTTTTATAGTGCCACTGAAAAGCACCTATTTCATTGTGAGCTGCATACAAAGCAGAGACTATTTAGTGTATTATGTGTTTCACGAAAGATTGTGCATGTGAAGGTGAACAAAATCTTTCACAGAACACACAAGCTTCAGACATCTTCAAAAAGACTCAGCTATACACCATGAACTTAGAGACTATTGTTGTGCGCACCACTAAATGGCTGTATGTAACACCATTTATTTTGCTTCTTGCAGCTGCCAAGCGGCGTCTATTTGTTACTGACTTAAGAAGCTTCTGCAGAAGTACTAATGTTGACAAACTGCCCCAACATCTCAGACTGAAAGGCTTCCATTTCCTGTTTCAACGCTTCCAAGCTGCTTTCCATCTGTTGCCGATAATGGCCAATTGCATCTAAGTAGCTATGCCCTTGTGACAACTGATTGGCTCTTACAGCCTCAAACAGCACATTGTGACGAGCAGACCTTACGGGCCGCTCCAAGCCCTTCAGCTCTCCCAAGTCCGCAGCAACAGCGGCTGATCCTGCTGTTGGCATCTGCATTGCAAGTGCAGATGAGGCCATCTGATCTGCTGTGTCTTGCAAAGTCTGATCAGCCCAAGCTATGTGGGGAGCCTGTGATATCTGGGGCGTCAGACCTGTCCTTAACTGCATAGACGCCGCAGTGGTAGTTGCAGGCTGCTGCTGAGGCAGGCCAGCAAGGCACTGCATTGGCAGCTTCTCAGTCATTACTGCAGGCTTGCTTATGCAAGGCTGCATGTGGTCTTGGGCTTGCTGGTGGTATTCTGCTGAAGCTGCAATCCGTCTCAGCATAGTGGCAGTCACATCCTGCTGGGCTGCACTGACATGGTAGTGGGCTGCCCTAGACTGAATTATAGATCCTCGGACCACATTCTGCATCAGTCGTCGCGTCCTCCTTGCCTGTGCAACAAGCAAAACGTACAGATCTTGATTGTGACATGCTTTTTGATACATGAACGCATTGCAATTTGATCATGCAAGAGTGTGCACTGATGGTGTCTGTGTGCAAGTGAGTTGTGGGCAATATCAGCAGATTAAAGCCACTGCTAGTACATTGCTCTGTGTACATTCAAGTATATGTCGTAAACCACAACAGGCGCAACATTGTTGTATTGTGCACCTTGACACCTCGCCAGTGCTTCTGTATAACAGTGGCAGCTGCCTTCAAGGGCTGCAGCGCGTCTGACTCAGCCTCTACCACTAAGTCCAGAATTCTGCAACATACTGTGTAGTATGCATGGCGCACACTCACAGACATTTTGAATCACAACTCACAGATGCAACTGCTCTTGGTCTACAGTGATGATACGCTTGACATGCGGCAACAAATGCATGATCCCACATAACTGTAGGTTGTACAGCTTCCCAATGCACCAACATGACACATGACACAAGCAAAGAGCAAAAAATCATGCCTTTGCCCAGGATAACTTAAAGCTGATGCTCCAGGAGGACAAGAAGCATGACCACCAAACCTGTGGTACTTGTGCTGAGAAAGGTGGCCACCGCCAAGGTCATGCTTGGAAGGTAGCAAGCTGGGCAGATATGGCAAATCCATGCGATCCCTCACATGCCTCAACCCGTGTGTATAGCAGACAAGATCCTCACGCAATGCAGACCGTATTGCATGCTTCCGAATGCTCTTTTTTGCCCCTGGATACCGTAATAACATCCTGTGCGCACACAATCCATCACTCAGTGATGTGTACTCAGTATGCCATCCGGTTGCACGAGTGCAATCACTCATCGACTTGTACTCAATATGCCGTTTGACCTCATGATGCATAAACACATAAGAACTTGCCGCAGATCATTGAGCTGACCACTTTGCTTTCAGATCCTGCGCAGGATAAACCTAGAGCAGCGTCACTACCGCAGCAGAACACTTACTCATCAAAGGTGTCTTTGTCCAAGGACAGCAAGCGAGTGTAGGTAACTGTGTTAGCAGAATGGCTCCAACGGCCCTTATTCAACAGAAAGTGCTGCTCCCCTACAATGGCCCCACCGCCCAGCAGGCGCCCCTTGCTGGACAGCAGGCCCTGGTCAATGATGAACAAGTGGTTGCACTTGTCGCCTTCTCGCACCACAGGCTGCAACAGGCACACATGACACCACGTCTGCTGTTGCCCTTGTCTATTCTGTATGTGTTGCTTAAATGAACATGGTCATCTGCGATGGTGCATTGCAGATACCCTGAAGTGTGAGGACATGCACATGATGGATATGAAAAGTATGCCACCAGCAGGAGAGGGGTCACCTTGACGCTGCAGCCTGAAGCTACAAGGGTACAAGACAACAAAGCAGGCTGAACAACAAAGCATGTATGGATTCAGTGGTGTTGGGCATGCACATCAGGTCTGCATGCAATAGAACAGCACTGTGACTTGCCAATTGCAGCTTGTGCATGATCCTTTCTTCACACACAACATGCCATGATGGTGCTGTACCTCATTGGGTGCATATGCCTCGGTTCTCAGAGCCAACGCAATCTCTGTCTTGAGATACTCAGGCAGCGGCCTGCAGCATGTGACACACTTGTGAACTACCCTGTCACCTCAGATGACACAACAATGCATTCAGATGATGGTGGGACTCACATTGTGTACAACACAAACATTGTTTTCAACCTCATGTGTGCATACAACTATAGAATTGGAGCGGTCAGGTCTGAGCAGAGTCATGCCATGTAATTCTGGACAACCACATGTTGCTGCATGACGTCTGCAGATAGATTGCACACAAAGTGCTGACATGACCGCATCAGCAACTTTGTCCACCTGAAGAAAGGGACAGTGTTGACCCATTTGGCCTGGGTGTGGGAGGCCACCTGGGCCCTGAGGGCGGGGCTCATGGCCTGCAGGAGGGCCGGGCAGTCATGCAGGGAGCGTGCTGAGCGGCGGTACCGGAAAAATTCCCTCAGGCGAGCACGCAGCGAAGGCGGCAGCTGTGACTCTGCCATGAAAGTGTTCAAACTGCACCACAGTCAAGCAGCTTCAAAATCACAGCATGCACAGCATGGAGGCAAGGTGATATGTGGACATTTGCTTGGTCTGCCAGAATGAGAACACAGATGAGCCACAGACAGGGCGGCTGTTGGTGCACACGCAAATGGTCAGCCAGCCTCATTTTGTCTGTCATGTGCAGTTCCTCAGAACCCCTACCTCCTTCAATGTATGCTGTGTTTGGTCACCACACAGCATTTCATGCAAAGTGACAGGTGCATCACATGCACCCATGGACAAGCGCAGCCTCAGAACAACACTGTGCGGATGCTTTTTGTCTGACAAACTGTGGCTGATGAGGCTGGCAGCTGCTCAACCTGTCCATCTGCTGATTGAACTCTGCAGATGCAGCGTTCATGGACGCCACGATGCTGCAAATTGCTCCCACCATATAGGCATACACTGAAGCTCCCAAGATCATGCCAAAGATCTCGTATATGCGCTCATACTGAGTCTTGGGAGTGACATCACCGTAGCCAATGGTTGACATGGTCATGACTGACCAGTACAAGGATATGATGTAGTTATCAAACGGTTCACTCATATTGCTGTGGCCTGCATCATCTGCGCTGTATGCGCTCACCCAGTTGATCTGCAAACGATCAGCAACTGACTGTTGTCATCGAGTCACCAAAAAAAACCCCAGCAAAGAGATCATGACAGCATTGCTCAGTGTGCCTGGGTGTGTAGAATACTGTGACATAAGGGCATGCAACGGCACTACTCAAACAGTTTTGTTGGCCAGCGTACATGAACACATGCATCTAATGTCAGGGGCTGCATGCACATTGTCAAGAGAATCAGGGATATGCCTTGCAGCACATGCACCAAGTACAACACCAGCTCACTGAAACTGTGCACACCAGCGTACGTCAAGAAACAAGCGCTGCAAGGCCAGTGGAAGCCCCAGCAAGTCTTCTGATGTTGGACAAGCCTCAAACGTTGTCTTTGTGCTGTAACAACATCAGTGTGCTGAGCATGGAGCCAGAGATTCCCTGGGTGCGTGAACAAACAAGATGTGGCGACCCACCGGTGAGTCCTCCAAAACCACAACCAGGTAGAAGCCACATGCCAGCCAATGGGCACACACCAGCACAGCCCCCGAGAAGCGGATGAGCTTGAGGTGGGAGTAGCTGATGCCAATGTGTGATTCCCAGCGGCGGAAGATGCGCGCAAGCCTGATCATGCGCACCAGTCGGAATAGCCTCAGCAGGCGCAGCAACCGCAGCAGCTGCACCAAACACCCAGCAGCCTCTTGTCACAGTGTTGTCACCGTATGGTCAGCATGTCACAATAATGGCACCATATGGTCGGTGCCTGTGTCACTGCATGTAAGTTGTTTGAGAAAGAACATCATTGTAGATAATGCAAACCTTCAGAGGGTTTTCCATACTGCACAGTTCTGCCGTGCACCAAAATTGGTTCATGCTGTTGTGCAGTGTCTGCAGAGCCGCAGGAATCAGCCCAATGGGCAGTCACTGAATTTCAGGGCTTCTTCATGCTGAAACAGGCCTGTGTATAAGCTGATGGAAATGTGAGCTCCTGATGGCTGGCCACATGCAACATCTTGTACAGCAGACTTGAGGCTGTGAGTACAGTGCTAGACTTTGCATTAGGCCTGTCAAGCGAATGAGTCACCTTGAGCTTGTCATGGCTTGGAATGAGGACAACAACTGCATCATAGGGCAGCACTGACAGGGTGTCTATGACTAGCCAGCGCTTGCAGTATCGCTTGATGGTCTTTCTGGGCCTGGTCTCCCATCTTTGCCTTTTTCTGTCAAGGAAGCCTAGCAGCGCTTGGATGAACATGTCAGCCAAAAAGCAGAAATCCACAAATCGATTTATTCCAAACAAAGCTGCAGGTACACACTTTGGTGAATTTGTATTCTGGATGTGCTTTGCAATTCTGCAGACAAGTGATATCCTGTTCATTGTACTGCATCAAAGGCAACTTTGATGTAAGTGGCGCAAGGCAGGCAATTTGAGCCTAGGCTGGTCAAGCACTGTGCAAGCATCTTTGCAAAACATGGCAACAGTTAATCCAAACTCCAGAAGGCCATGCAGCACAGCTGAATGTGTCAAGTATGTCATGGTGCTCAGCTTTGATGCAACTTGTGTAAAGATGGCATACCGTCAAGATGTGGATCGAGAAAAGAGACCTCAAACGGAGTGACTGTCGCTGTAAAGACCAGCAGTAACAATATGACCACATCCCAGTAGCGCACCTGGAGGGTCAATGTTCAATAGCGCTGAGCACTTCGTGAGAAAGTGCAACCTGCCAGCATGCCTAATTGCTCACCCACTGATCATGCGGATCAATAACCCAACGACTCACGGGCACAAAAGCAGGAAGCCCATCTATTGTGATGGGGGTTTGTTGTGTGAGCTGTTTCAGCAAGGTGTGCGCTCTGCAGGCAGAGTAATGTTTTTCCCCTTTTATCAAAAAGACTCTATACTAATCAAGAAAAGGTTGTCCCTTCTGCCTTCACGTGCTGCGTATGCTGCATTCGCAGGCGAAATCTCACTTGAAATTTCCACCGAAAGACGCCGGAGACTTGGGGCTTAGTGAGGAATAGTTGCCATCTGGTACCACCTTGACTTTCAGCATATCTGGAACTCTACATCTGACAGTTCACCATCATGATATCGCGCACAATGCAGCTGCATAAACGAGGCAAGTTATTGGCTGGTGGTTCCGTCGCAGCGAGACCTCGGTGAGTGATAACTACTTGGGTGGAGCCTGATCTGTCCAGTGCTCAGGGTATGCTGACAACAGGCCTGTGCAAGCTGTACCATTGAGATCGGCCAGAATACAACAAGAACTGCCCGTCGTGACCTTCGTCAGCAATGGGTCATGCTTTCGCTTCTGTGCGTTTCTCTTTGACTGATCAGTCAACTCTCAGACAGACAGACAACACAGGTGGATAATAAATTCAGGAAAAACCGGCACAACACGAACGACATGGCCGAGCTGCCGCAAGCAAGCGCTCAAACGCTGCAAGTTGCCTTGTGCGACGTCCGACCGGTCCCGCCTGCAGGCCCTTGGCAACCTTGCAGCAGCTGCAAAGGCAATTGCGGGTTGCCAAACGTCTGTTGGAGGTCGACGGCAATGCAAGCACAACTATTGTCGAGTAGTGGCAGACGTCCGTTGACTCACGGGTGCAGCGTCCCGGCTAGGTCAGCCAGGCTTTCAGCGCGTTCGGCTGCCCCTGACACTCACTCAGCTGTTTTCAGCAGGCACGTCAAGCACGAAACTGCACCTCCGGGGGCATCGAAACTCAACTTCAACTGACAGTTGACTTTGGCGCAGGCGCCAGCCTTGTCTGAGGTCAGGCGGACGCCCTGCGTTGCAATTTGGAAAAAAATCACACGCAAGGGCAGTCAATGGTAGACATCTACAGAGGCCGCAGGTCAGCGGCACTTGAATACGTTTTTGCACCTTCTGCTGCCCTTGATGTGTACTCAGGTGCCGTGTAAACGCTGCAGGCAGCAGCTGCTACCGAGACGCCTGCTGCAGAGTTACCTCCTCAAGATCAAGGCTGGCCTGCAAGCCCAGCTGATGCTCTTTTGATGTGCCTCTGACTGTACTTGTGCAACTGTGAGTTGCGTAATGCAGGGCGCCAAACCTGTACCATTGCTGCTGTCTATAGCTGTTGGGGCTGCATTGCGGTTCCTGATCCCAATCCCCCAGGGCATCACTGTGCAAGCATGGACACTTCTGTCCATCTTTGTGTCAACAATCACAGGTGACTTTCATTCTGGCCCTGTCTTACATGGAGGCAGCAATGTGTACCAATGAGCAGCAAATGCTGACATCATGATACATACGGCCCACTGACACTCCACCGCGCATGTGCATACAATACTCCAGCACGCATGTGCACAAAACAAATTGACCCCCAAAATGAGGGCTGCTGTGCACAGAACCAATTGGGTCCTGCAACTGCAGCTTGACTGCCATTGATGCTGTTGAACCAGGTATTAGGCTGTGCTGAGACACTGCTAGCACATGATGGTAACGCATCTGTTATGCCAATCCAGACATCCTGTCAGCACCATGAATTGATGATCTATGTACAAAGCAGTCAAAGTCTTGAGGGTACTGTCAGTGCGCTAGCAGTTACAGCAGGACCTCGTATTGGCAACACAAACAGAAGTCTTGATATGCTGGTTGTCAGTACAACAGAAGCGTGGACATGCTAGCTGTCAATATAGCACCCTCACCAACCATCTCTACCTGACCAGCATGTCAGGTGATGGATGGAGTGAAGAAGGAGAGAGTGTTGCTACATCATCTCAACAACTCTTGTGTGGTGCAGGACTAGTATTGGAGCCTCTGCCTGTCGGCGCCGGGGCTTTCTTGTCGGTCACTGCAGCAGTCTTCACCAAGAGACACTCACGTTCAGTCAAGCCTTCAGTGCCTTCACAAATGACGTCATCTGGCTCATCGTAGTCTCCTTCTTCTTTGCTAAGGTCTGCGAAAACCTTGGCTCTTGCATGGTAGACTGCCATGATGTGTGAAGAATGGCCTGCATGACTTTGGCAAGGAGTATACACTCCCTTTCTGCATGGCAACTCTGCTGTTCTGCGGATCAATCGGCGCTACAACAATACCTTATTCTGCACCAATAGCACTGAGAGTATCAGCCATACCTTGATGATATGATTGAAGTTAGTGCGGCACACCACAACTCTGCCACAGTTACTTTCAATAACCCAGTATTTGCAGTTGGTCCTTTGTCAGCAGCGGAGCCTGCACGGTTGTAAACCCTGGTTCTACTACATCAGCTGGAATACAGCAGCAGCAGCAACAGGCTTGCAAAGGTTAGTAAGGCCAGTACGTCTGCAGGGTTTTGAGAAGACTGGGCTTGGAGAGCGAGTCGCGACTCTGTTTGTGAAAGCTTTTGGCAAGAGCACGCTGGGTTTGGCATACGGGCTAGCATTTGCAGAGGCTGCAATAGCCCCGGCCATGCCCTCCACCACAGCAAGGGCTGGGGGCATTTTCATGCCCATCATGAGCTCCTTGTCCCAGAACGCTGGCAGCTTACCGGGTATGGCTTCATACCCCACAAAATCGTGTCTAGAGTATTTGAGACTGCACCTCTTCTGTTTTATACAGTGTGACTCAACTGAACAATCCTTGCATAGGGTCCAACACAATCATATGTGGCATTGATACATATCCATGATGAAGCTGATTGATTGTGAGTCTGGACCCTGAATCTGAAGGCCATTTTACAGTCCTTAGGCCTTGGCACAGACTGCATACACGCTCAGATGTAGCTGTTGTCGGCAAGGCAAGACAGATCCCATGCAGGCCCAGTTTGTCAATCAGCATACCGGCCAATAGTTCTCATCGTTGTGTTACAGGTACAGAGTCTGCACGCAAGCTAGGCAAGTTTCTGGTCATGTCACAGTTCCAGGGCTCAGTACATTCCTCTGCTTTGTTCCTCACAGCCGCCGCACAAAACCTATTGTGTTTGAAGCTAGCCACAGAGATGGGTGTGGTCATCTCTTCCCCCTGGGTCACATGGGTCAAGGGGGCCCTGGCCCCTGCTCTGGTTGGCATGCTCGTCACTCCCTTGCTCATGTTCAAGGTCAGTCCTTTCCCCCTGCCTCCACTCTGCAGTCATCTTCTTCCACTTGTTTGGTGCTCCTTCTTCTCCTGGGTCATACTCAGGGGCCTTTTGACCTTGACATGCCTATCCATCCCTTACTCATCCCTCCAAGATCAGTCTTCATATGTGTCCATTAGAGCACGGCACCCCAGCAGGCGTCATAGCAAGCAGTAACAACCTTGCCTGTGCCTCGACAACATGTGCATACTGACCAACATTACCAAGAACAAGGATGTGGCCTTGCAGGCAAAATCAATGACAATGCTGACCCTGCATGCTTGTGACAAATCGTCACCCAACATGATCAGATCCTTGACTTCAGTCCCACAACTGTTCATATCACAAGCCCTGAAGCAATCACAGGTGTCGCTTACTTTGGCATGAACAGCGTGTGCTGTGACTGCAGTTGTCTCCGCCAGAGATCAGAGACACTCCCGAAGCCCCCAAAGCAGCATCAGAGCGGTTGGAGAAGATGGGCCCGATGAGCCGGGATGAGCGGATCATGCTAGCCACCATGGGCTTCGCTGTTGTGTTGTGGGTCACTGGAGATGCCATTGGCGTCAGCTCAGTTGTTGCTGCCATGCTTGGTGAGCTTGCAGCTTCACATCTCCTGCTGCCTTCTTAGTGTCATGTTTTTTTTTGTTTTTTTTTTGGTTTGGAGGGAAAGATATTCATTACACAATTGTAACGACAGCAACCTCAAGAGCATATGATGTTCACTGTAAACCCTTAGTGTCATGTTTTGTGTGATCTGTGCTCAGTTGTTGCTGCCGTGCTTGGTGAGCCTGCAGCTTCATATCCACTGCTGCCCTGCAACAGTTATGTTTCTTGTGATCTGTGCACAATACGCCATGCATTGTGAGATGCTAAATGTCGTCACTGTGTCCATTGTTGCTCTTCAAAAGCTCACTTGTAGCTGGCATGCTTGGCCAGCTTGCAGCTTGATATCTACTGCTGCCTTGTTACAGTTGTGTTTCATGTGATCTGTGAACAGTGAGTTGCCCATCAGTGCACCATGAGCTGCCCATTGTTCCATGGGTCTCTGCAGATGCTGATTGTAGACAAATCAGTTCTGATTGCTGCCATATACTTGGGAAGCTCAGGCATGCAAAAAGTGCTCGTGAATATGTGGCGTTCACATGGCACCAGAGGTTGCGCCAAGGATTGATGTAGCCATATTGTCAGCAAACCTGTTGCAACAATGCTTAGTATGGTCTCTGCATTGCTTGTACGCATGGTGCTTCGATGCACATGTCACAAATAAGGTCACACGTGAGAAGTAGGCTCTGATGCACTATCTTGAGCTGAGACAATGCCAGAAGTCATGCGCAACATCTGAGGTCCTGTCATTTGCGCATGCACCCAGGCCCACACCTGTCTTGCTGTAATACAATTACCTGCATACTAAGACATGCGTTGCTGTGCAGGTTTGTCTGTGCTGCTGTTGACTGGGGTGCTGAAATGGAAGGACTGCCTGCAGTACCCTCCTGCCTGGGACACCCTCTTCTGGTTTGCAGTTCTGGTTGGCATGTCAGGTGGGACCCATGCAATGCCCTCATCAATTTTGTGGGTGTTACAACCCAAGTGGGTGTGCACAGTGTGTGCAACTTATCTTGCCTTACAGCCTGGGTCCATACAAGGACCATAAGCCCCGACAAATCACACGTCAAACATGCCAACTACAGAGCATAGCAACAATGCAGCTCATCTGGCCAGGCCCAAACGTGCTGAGCAACTCACCCTGCCTTACAGCCAGGTCCATACAAATGACCATGAGCCTTTACATGTAACCTACCCACCATGGCGACTACAGTGCATGTTGACAACCTTACATGTTGACTGGCCAGGCTTGAATGTCATGCTGTCATGCCCCCAATGACTAGGAATGCTATTTTGAATTGTGCGTTGTGCAGTTCATCTGGAACATCATGCGCTCTCCCTGTTGCCTGAATGGTGCATAGCATCAAGTCTGTTCTGATCTCCACACTCAACACTCACTCAAGGCTGCCCAACCTGTGCCGCAGCTATCAACCATGCATGTGTCTCAACTCTGTTGCCTGCCTGACAGGTCAGCTGAACAGCTTGGGAGTAATCAAGCACTTTGCGGATGTGGTGGGTGGCAAGCTAGTAGCCATGAACTTAGGATGGCAAGCTGTCTTTGGCTTGCTCAATGTCTGCTACTTTGCCTTGCACTACATGTTTGCCTCTCAGACGGCGCATGTGGGAGCATTGTACTCAGCCTTCCTGGCTATGATGCTCGCAGCAGGTGAGGCTGGTCTCCCTAGGGCAACATGGCACCGCTGTCTTTGTACTGATTCAAATGTTGGCCCATGACCATTGTGAGTCTGCCTTGTTCTGTCCAATCTTATCACATCTGTACACAAAGTATGATGACCTGTCCTGCAAGTGTGACATCAACTGTTGTGAGGAATCAAAGCATCAGCCATGTTTCCAAGACCTGATGTATGTTGACATATGTTCACCTACATGACATGTCCATTTACAGGTGTCCCAGGACTTCTAGCAGCATTGAGTCTCGCATACTGCAGCAACTTGTTTGGCAGCATCACTCACTATGGATCAGGGCAGGGCGCAGTGTATTACGGCGCTGGCTACGTCAGCCTGAAAGAAGTGTTCAGCATGGGTGCACTTATGGCAGTCGTCAACTTAGCAATCTGGGCAGTTGTTGGTGGTGCATGGTGGAAAGTACTAGGCTTCTATTGAGAGCAAGACTTTGTTTGTTTTGAGCCATTGGTGCACAGTCAGTTGCCAGTGTCAATGATTCCAAATGTGTACAAGCAATGTGTGAGATGTGCGGTTTCGCCTGTATTTGGCATAGACTTACAGATTTGATGTACTGGACTAAAGGGCTCAAGATGCTGAGCAACAGGTGATGTCCCTGGGAGTGACAACAAGCATACCAGCTGGTGTGCTGGGATCCCAGCGACCAAGCTGGGGCCCTGTTTCTGGTGGCCTTCATCCCCGTCTTGCTGTCTCTGTCTGTGCTCCAGCTTAACCAGCTCTGCTATAAAGTCTGCATGTTTAAAGGCCAGGGGCTCATTCATGTCTGACAGCACATTCAGCTGAATGCTATTGGAGGCAGGCCTCGGCTGAGCAGCATCATGCATGACACAGTTTTGCCGAGCTAGACTGTTTCAGCTGCGCATGACACATGGTGGCAGCAGGGAATTATGACTGGCCATGGCGTCTATAGCATGATGCGTAAGCTGATCTTGGCTGTTTCATGGTGACCTTGTACCCAGTCACTCACATGCTGTGCGTGCTTTGATCATTCACGAAAATGCAGAAGTAGGCTAGTATGCTATGTAGCATTCTTGGTGCAAGCTTTGTGCGATAGCTGCTGCAGTTAGGACATACGGTGTATGCGTATACCAGCACGTGCACACACCATGCAGAGCATGTCTTCAATACGATAAGTGGTGCTGCCAAGTCATCTGTTAAAAATGCCAGCTTGTGGTGGCATGCTCCTCGTGATTGTTGGCTGTTACCTGGAGTCACTTGCTTTTTGCTTGGGCTCGTGGCAGGCAACGTTTACATGTCCTGACTTGGGCTCAGACTCAGACGCTTTGACTGTAAAGCAGCACTCAGCCACCCAGCTAGGAGCAATTTACTGCGAGATGCATGACAATGCACTTGATGCCTACAGGTTGAGACGCATGGTTTGTTGACTGATGTCCATGTACAATGATCCCTTCACTTCATCAAGCTTGCTTGCTAGTGTCAGTTTGGGAAGTTGTTCTCGGATTCAAAATTAAGAAAAAAGAGCTTGACCATGTAACACCAAGTGGTTTCGGAGCGTCGATCTTTGTCGTTGAGGTACAAGGAAAACGCTGTTCGAGAGTTCACGGACAGAGTCAATCCCTTGCACAGAGCAGCTGACTCTCATTATGTCAAGATTGCTCCTGGTCACTGCTTGCAAGACTGCTCTCCTCAGCGGGAAGCCAGTCTTACAGCCCCTACGTGCAGCTCTCACAGGGTAAGAGTCCTGCGCAAGATGTAACGGACATCAGGTGGCTTCGATCAACTGCCCACTCATAGTTCAGTAAATCGTGGTTGAAGAGGCGTGTTCTGACTGCAGGCTACAGCAATTGTGCACTTGGGCTGCAGAGCCTTTGGAAGAGACAAAAGTGGACTCACAGACCACATATTCTGCTGTTGAGGCCCCTTCCCAGCGAAACTCAACACAGGTGAGGACTTCGTTTCTGTTATATACAATGACACTTTACATATTGAGAGCATGAACCCTTTGATGGTGACTATGTTTATACAGGTCTTTGGAAACTCTGCTGCTGGCGGTCCAGCTGTCAAGCGTGGCATGATCCTAAAGCAGGTAGGCTAGGCTGTACTAAGGTAGAGGTAGCACATTATCTGTTAGCTTATCAGTTTCTCAGCATCTTAATTGGCTTCAATGGCTGTGCTTTTTAGCTGTGATATTGCTGTCAGTGCACCAGATTGCGAAGCATGTGAACAGGCTTGATGTGCATGCAGAACCAGTGCAAACAAGGCGGACGCACAGCCGCCTACATCGGAGCACAGAAAGATAAGCTAATGCAGTCTGTCAGAGGTCCCCAGCCAGACCCTGCAATGGACAGCTTTTACAGAGGCATGTCAGCACTGTGCTCCAGACCTGAGTCCTGCATCAACTACATGCACCTCAATGCCGTCATTGGAGCCACAGCCAAGGCTTGGACAACAGCACGGGGTCGATTCGCTCAGCAGAAGCAAAAGCACGCGCATCATCAAATGCATGCATTCCTCACCAAAATGTTTCGGACGTTGCAGCCCCTGCTGCCAGATGTTGAGGTTCGGCAGGCGGCCAACATGTTGTGGTCATCAGCCCAGCTGGGGCTGAACCCAGATGCCCTGGTGCCAGGCATGACAGACAGCCTGGCGCGACGGTTCATGGTTGACATGAATGCTGCAAATGGACAGAGTTTTGCAAATGTACTGGTGGCATGTGCCAAGCTTCAACTGAGCCCCTGCCGAGGGGTCCTATGCAAAACAATCCTAAATCGATTAGCAACAGCAGACTTGTCAAACTTTGAGCCTCAACCTGTGGCAAACATATTACACAGTCTGGCCACCATACCAGCTGCTGCACCTTCCATTGAGGTGCTGGATGCTTTGTGCCAGCACTTTGATGTGCTGCTCAAGAGCCGCCAAGCTGTTGAGCTTCCAAATGAGCAGAGCATTGCAAGCACAATGTGGGCTCTGAGTAAGTTGAAGCATGCTCCATCAGATGAGCTGGCCATGACCATGGTGGGCAGGATGGTGGCTCTGTGCCGCGTGCCAGGGCAGCAGCCGACGCCGCAAGCCATCAGCAATGTTCTGCTTGCATGTGCTCAACTGAGTTTGCCTGTCAAGCAAGCAGACATTGACAGTCTAGCATCTTTTCTGTTGAGCTTAGACAGGCAGCAAGTTCGCAAGCAAGAGTATGCAAACACAGCATGGAGTCTGGCTGTCCTAGGATATTTGCGTGAGGCACAGCTCGAGCTGCTGCTTGATGAGCTCTCTGCATTGTTAGTCAATCATCGTGAGCTGTCACAATCTTCACTGCTTATTCAGTTGACCCAGCTGTACCAGGCTCTAGACTGGCTGCAGCCTCCTCAGAATGCAGACACTCAGCAAGCAAAGGCATGGCTGAATCTGAAAGGGAAACTCAGCAGTTTGGGACCCCGGCCAGCTGCAGAGCCACATCCTGAGGCACAGCTTGTCTGCTCAGCTCTGACACAACTGTCTTTGCGGTTCAAGGCCACGCCAGCCATCAGTGGCTACCGCACAGCTGCTGTACTGGAGCCCATTGGCAGCGGAGCTCCCATCGTGGTCTCGTTTGAGTCCAATCATCACCTTATCAACAAGGAATCAAGGTGATCTTAAAGCTTTCTCCTCAGCATCATGTTTTCTGTGATGCCTGTGGCGGGGGGCATTCAACAAGAAAGCTTGTGGATGCCTGCAATCTTGCCACTGAGCACATCTGCTCATGCTGAATCTTTGCCTGCCTACATCTCGCACAGATAAACGATGGTCCGCTTTGTTGCTTCCGCACGCCTTTTCTGGCATGCAGCAATTTTGGCCATGTCAGCCTCATTCACGGTTGCCATAACTGGAGCGTGCATGAGCCCTTGCTCACGTTCCTGCACACTGACCCAGTCTTTTTACTGCAGGCTGATGGGCAGAATAGGCTTCAGGCAGCGGCTGCTGAGTCGCAAGGGCAAGCTAGTCCAGCTCACCCCACCCAGAGCTGGAGCTGCTGTGCAGGAAGTGGCAGACTACCTGAAGCCCATTCTGACAACTGCAGCAGGCGGCTCCCTGGATGCTTACCGCATTTGTTGCTCATCCCCTGCTGCGGGCAAGTGATTCACTTATGTACGTTGCTTTTAGGCCTTGCAAGGTAGGATTTGTTGACCAAGTGATTTCAGCATTTCAGCTTTTGTCACGCCTACCAGCTCTCAGGTGATGGGACTGTTGATCTTTGCATGAAATTACAGTCATGTGTCGTATGATTCAGCGCACAGTCAATGCACGCTCTTACAGCAAACACTTTATATTGGGACTTAATCTGCATGTCAAGCAATATGTAGCAATCGAAATTGAGCTAGGAATTTACCAGCAGCTGTTGAAGCAGAGCATATATATCTTCAGCAATCGTCAAAATTTGTTCTGTTGTCCTTATAGAGTTTTTCGATGGGCAGTGAATGCTACTGGGTTCATGCCCATGGCACCTTGAAGATGGCGACTTGCCACAATTGATGTTCAGGATACATTGAAGATGGTGTTACAGGGTGACGCTTATACAGGTAATTGGCTTAGTGCTATTAGGCACACACCAAAGCCCGCACGTAGAATGATACACAATGAGCTCGGTTGCAGAGCTATATCCTGACAAGACACACGTGCTGTGAGCGGGCCGCGTCACGCCGTAATACACTGTAATACACTGCCACACTGCTACATTCCCCCCCACTTAAGTGTGAACGTCCTCGTTCATCACCAAGCACTTAGGGTAGGGACAC
>JAABUP010002503.1_pt1 | contig 35314 bp, 34 predicted proteins | sample 5559201 | NCBI WGS metagenome assembly JAABUP01 (sample SAMN10711887, study PRJNA513373) | rock metagenome | isolation source: Antarctica rocks | place: Antarctica
CGGCGCCATCGGCGCCTTCATCGACGGCTGGAACGAACGCTGCACACCCTTCGTCTGGACCAAACCCGCCGACCAACTACTCGACCACTGCCGCCCAGGTAAAAGAACCTCGTTCACGCGACACTAGCTGCGCTCATAGGTGCGTGTTGCGGTCAAATTGACCGTTCTCGCCCTTCCCAATAAGGGTCGCGCAGCGCACGCCTCAAGACCTTTCCGGCGGCGTTGCGCGGCAAGGACTCGACAGAGTCAAGCCCCCTGGGGACCTTGTAGCCGGCAACTAGAGTCCGGCAGTGTTCTACCAGCTCGCCGGACGCGACCTGAAACCCTGGCCGGACAACGACGCTGCCGTGGACCAGTTCACCCCAGCGCTCATTGGGGATGCCGTAAACGGCGGCCTCCATGACCGCCGGGTGGCGCGTCAGCGCCTCCTCGACCTCGCGCGGATACACGTTCATACCACCTGACAAGATTCGGTCGCCCTTGCGATCAACCAGGTACAAGTAGCCCTCCTCGTCCCGATGCGCTAGGTCTCCGGCCGAGAACCACCCGTTCCGCATAGTCGCGGCCGTCTCCTCGGGTCGCCGCCAGTAGCCGTTGAACAGGTACGGCGAGCGGCTGAAGAGCTCGCCAACCTCCCCCGGCTTCACCTCGCCGTTACCGTCGTCAAGGAGGCGGACCTCGGTGCACGGGAACGGGAGGCCGACGGAGCGCTCCTTTCGAAGCTGATCAGCCGGGCGCAGATTGGAAACCACCCCGCCCTCCGTCGAGCCGTAGCACTCGAATAACAGCCCCTTGCCGAGCACGTCGACGATCCGCTCCTTCATCGGCTGGGGCAAGGGAGCCGCATTTGAGATGACGGTCTTGAGAGACGAGATGTCCGTGCTGCGCACGCGGTCCTCGCCGAGCGCGAACAGGTCGCTAAAATGAGTCGGCACCATAAACACGTTCGTCGCAGCGGAGCGTTCCAACTGCGCCAAGACCTCTTCGGGATCGAACTTTGGCAGGATCGTCGTCGTCCCGCCGAAGAAGAGGGGCGCGAGGGCGAAGGAGAGTCCGGCGCCGTGGTAGAGGGGCGAGATCGCGAGCGCCCGGTCATCCGGGCCGTAGCAGCCGTACTCACTAGCCATCGCGAAGTAGTTGATGACCCGCGAACGATGCGGCACGAGCACCCCTTTGGGGTCACCCGTCGTCCCCGAGGTGTAGTGCACGACCATCGTGTCCCACTCCTCGACGATGACACCCGGGTGACTGGTACGTGCACGACTGAGCCACGTTTCATACTCGGTACCGAGCACCAGGACCGTCTCCACCGTCTCCAGCGAAGCGGCGCGCGCCGTGTCCTCCAGGTCAGGGTGCACGATTAGGACTCGCGCCTCGGAGTCGTTGATCACGCTAGCAATCTCAGCAGCCGGGGACCGAGGGCTCACGGTTACTACCGCACACCCAGCGGCGGCAACACCGCACACCAACTCCACGTACTCCAGGCAGTTCGGTGCGAGCAGGGCGATGTGTGTCCCGCTGGGCAGGCCCAACCCGTCGCGCAGGCCGTTGGCGACCCGTTGGCTGCGATCCATCAGTGAGCGGTAGTCCAACTCACGACCTACCGCCCTGACCGCCACCTTGTCCGGCGTTCGAGCGGCGGCAGACCGGACCCCGTCCATCACGGTCAGCCCCTGGTAAGTCGCCGGGCGGTTGTCGGTGCCGCTCATCGAAGGTCGAACAGGCGCAGGGCGTTGTCGCGCAGGAGCTTGCGCTTGGGCTCGGGGCGAAGTCCTAGGTCATGGACTTCGGCCATCGCGCGTTCAGGGTCGATCACCGGCCAATCGGTGCCGAATAGGACCTTGTCCTGTCCCCAGCTGTTGCAGTAATGCACGTACTCGGCCGGCCAGTGCTTCGGCGCGTAGGCATCGCCGGCCATGAAGACGTTCTGGTGCTTGAAGCACATGGCAATCATTTCCTCCGTCCAGGGCCAGCCGAGGTGAATGCCGATTATCGTCAGCTCCGGAAAGTCGATGGCGACGCGATCGAGCGCCACAGGGCGCCCCACGCTCGGCAGCACACGGTCCCGTTGATAGTCCAGGCAGTGGCCGATCTGCATCATGATTGGCACCCTGAGCTCACAGCACTTGGCGTAGAAGGGGTAGTAGCGCCGATCGTCGGGAGCGGCCTCATACCAGTGGGGATACAGGTGAGCGGCAACGAATCCTAGCCCGGCGACGGCTTGCTCGAACTCGTGCACGCCCTCGACAATTCGACTGGGATCGATGCCGGCCACACCGCTGAAGCGCCCGGGGAACCGCGCGCAGTGCTCCGCAATGCGCTCGTACGGCACCGAATAGGAGTGGGCAATGCGGGGGTCCCCGCAACGAGGAGCTACGAGCAGCGAGCGCTCGACGCCAGCCCGGTCCATCTTGGTGACGTAGTCCTCCATGGTTACCCCTCGGCGTAGGTCTGCCGGCATGCGGACTTTGTCCATGAACTGCTCGTCCACACCAACCTGCCCCTCGGCCACCTCGCGGGGGGTATGCGGCAGGCAGACGATGTCGATAGCTCCGTCACTCATTGGGTTCCCTCTCGTTTGAGTGGCCGCCTCGGCGGCCACGCGTTGCAGTTGGGCAACGACGGCGCCGGTCTGTATCACTGCGCCGATGCCGTAGGCGATGCTGCGCAAGGCACCCGCGTGCAGCTCGTCATCGACATCGGCGGTCGCGTCAGCGACGACGACGACTCGCAGATCACAGGCGAAAGCGTCTCTTGCCGTGGCAGCAACGCAGACGTTGGTGGTCACGCCGCACACCACGACGGTGTCGATGGCGTGGCGGCTCAGACGAGCGCGCAGGTCGGTGTCCCAGAAAGCGCTGTAACGCTGCTTGTCCACGACGTACTCATCAGGTCTGGGATCGAGCCCGGGCATGAGCTCTACGTCGGGTGTCCCGCGAACAAGGCCGTTGACCCTACGCAAGGCCGGAGACATCTCAGCGAGGAGGCCCGCATCCCTCCAGTCTGGGGTCAGGACGTAACGAGTGAAGACCACGGGCCTACCTGCGGCGCGGGCAGCTTTCACTAGCCGTATGGCCGGCGCGACAACCCCGGCGGCCGCGCGGTAGTCTAGCCCGCTCCGTGCTAATGACCCCAGCGGGTGGCAGAAGGCACGCTGGAGATCGACGATAATTAGCGCAGCCGCGTCGAGCCCCACAGCGGCCTCCTGGACCTGTGCCTGGCTCACTCGACCTGGGCGGCGGAGTCAGGCGGCTTAGGCGGTGGCGCCGCCTGCGCGTGCTTGCTACGCAGCGCCGCGTACGGTCGCTCGTCGACGACGAGTGACAACACCTCCCGACGCGCGTAGTGCCCACCAGCGTCGACGAGCGTCTTCAAAGCTGCAATGTCGGCGAAGTCCAGCTCGGCGGTCAGGACGCGCTCCTGACCACCGGTGTGTGGGCCCGCTAGGTAGTTGCCCATCGGGTGCACGATCGCCGACCAGCCGCCGCCCGCGGCCAAATGCGGCTGGGGACCGAGAGTGTCCTCCATGACCTTCAGCACGTCATCGCCTACGGGGCTTCCGGCGACGACGACGAAACACTGGCCGGTCAAAGCGTGCACGCGCGATAGGGCCTCGACTTGCATATCGAAGTAGCCCACGAGGTTGGCGGCCGACTCCAGGCCGGGCCAGGAGGCCGCATGGATTTGCTCGCCCTTGAGGATGAGCGCCTGCCGCGCCAAGTTCATCGTGTGCTCCCAGCAGATCAGCCCCCCTACCTTGCCCACATCGGTATCCAGGACCTGCAAGGTCGATCCATCGCCTTGACCCCAAACGAAGCGCTCGGCGAATGTTGGCTGGAGCTTGCGGTGCTTGCCAAGGTAGCAACCAGCACGATTGAGGAACACTTGACTGTTGTAGAGCGTTCCGCCGTCGCGTTCACTGACGCCGATCACGACGTTGATGCGCGCCGAGCGTGCCCCCTCCTGCAGGCGGGCGAGCTCCGGCCCGGGTAGCTGGATTGAAGCGTCTGCGTAGCGGACCAGAAGCGGTGTCTGGACATCGGGGGCGTAGCAGTTGATGAAGTACGGAAACCCTGGCACGAAGACCTCCGGGAACACCACAAGCTCTGCGCCTGCGTCCGAGGCCTGGGCGATCAGTGCGCATGCCCTGTCGACCGTCGCATCGGCGTCGAGGAACACCGGCGCGGCGTGGACGGCGGCAACGACGACCCGGCGGTGACCGGAACGCGCGTTCAACTCCCCGGGCCAGCCTGTGCGTCCGCCGCGCCACGCTTTGACAGTTGCGACAGGCCCACCGCGATGACCAGGGCCGCGCCGTAGAAGAGCTGCTGGACATATCCCGCAGCTCCCAGCAGCTGCAGGCCGTTAATGCCGGTGGCCAGAAAGTAGGTCGCGATCACGGCGCCCCAGGGGTTGAAGCGGCCCGGCAAGATCGCAGTGGACCCTAGGAATGCTCCTGCGAAGGCAGGCAACAAGAAACTTGAGCCCGACGTCGGGTCTGCCGAACTCGACGTTCCGGCGTAGAGCACCCCGGCGATCCCCGCGAAGAATCCCGCGGCGGTCAGCGCGCCGATCCGTACTCGATTGACGCTCAGGCCGCTCAGTTTCCCGACCGAGCGCCCGCGGCCGACTATCAGCATCCGGCGGCCAACCGACGTGAACTCGAAGACGTAGAACAGGACCACTACCAGCACGATGGCGTAGTAGAACTCGATTGGGATCCCAAGCACGCTCTGGACGACCGTCCACTTGCTCAACTGGTCGTCGATTCCCGAGATCGTGGTCTGGTTGGAGATCATGAGCGTGAGGCCGTAGATGAACGTGCCCATCCCCAGTGTCACAATGATGGGATCGATGCGAGCCCCGACGCTGATCGCGCCGTTCAGGAAGCCGATAGCCGCTCCCACCGCGATGGCGACCAGGACTGCGGGGACCAGCGCCCAGCCGTGGTTCACGTTCAGCACGGCCACCACGACGCTGCACAGAGCAAGGTTAAAGGCCACCGACAGGTCGATGTCGCCGGTAGTCAGCGGGATGATGAGACCGAGGGTCAGGATGACGAAGATGGCCTGAGTGCTCAGGATCGACGACCAGTTGGCTGAGGTCGCGAAGGTGCTGGGCTTGAGCACGCTGAAGGCGACGATGAGGGTGATCCAAGCGATCACGAGGGCGTAACGCTGAAAGAACGCGGACAGCGACGGCTTGGGGCGGCCAGCAGTCGGGCGGTCGCCGCCGGCCACGCCGCGCTCGGAAGTGGGTTGGGCGGTCGACACTGCGCCTCCTACGCTAGTTCGTTTGGGGGACCAACGCCGGGCTCAAGGCCTCGGCGAGGGCGCTGCTGCTGAAGCACTGCTCAGTGATGCGGTCCTTGGAGACGTCGTCGCCCTCCAGCTCGCTGACTACGCGTCCGCGGCCCAGGACCAGCACTCGGTCGCAAATGGTCGCGAGCTGCTCGTGGTCGGCGCTGGCGCAGATGACGGCGCGGCCGCCTGCTGCGGACTGGCGCAGGACGTTGAAGATCTGCTGACGCGCACCCACATCGACGCCCTGGGTTGGTTCATGGACCAGCAGAAGGGAGGGGCCGGTCTGCAGCCACTTGGCGATCAGGGCCTTCTGCTGATTGCCCCCGGACAGGGTGGAATAGGGTAGCCGCGGGTCGCGCGGACGCACGTCGTATTGCTCCATAAGCGAGGCAGTCTGGCGTACCATTGCCCGCCGCTGTAGTCCAAATTTGGACATGTGCTCGTCAAGTACCGGCATCATCACATTGTCGGTTACAGACAAGGTTGGCACGCTGCCATCGTTTTGCCGGTCACCGGGGATCAGCGCCATCCCGGCCTGCATCGCCTGCTTCGGCTTCATCGCGACCAGATCGTGAGTATTCCCGGCCAGCTCGATTTGTCCGGCTTCCGGCGTCTGCGCGCCGAAGAGGAAGTAGACGACATCCTCAAAGCCCGATCCGAGCAGCCCCGTAAGCCCGAGGACCTCCCCGGCGCCGACCGTGAGGTTGACGCCATCGAGTTGGCCGCCGCGCAGCCCCGATACCCGTGCAAAACTGCCTGGGGACGACGGCCTGGTACGAGTCGCGGCGGGCATTGTCCCCAGCCGCCGGCCGATGATCATCTCGACTAGGCGCTGATCGTCAGTCTCGGCGGTGACTACGGTCCCTACCCTTCGCCCGTCGCGCAGAACTGTGACCCGATCGGTGATCGTGCAAACCTCGTCGATGTCGTGAGACACGAAAAGGACGCTCGATCCGCTCGCGACAATCTCGCGCACCAACGCAAACAAGTGTGTGACCTCGTCGCGCGGCAAGAACACTGTAGGCTCGTCGAGGACCAGCAGGCCACCTTGGCCCGGCTGGCCGTGGTTGCCGCCCGGCATTCCTTCCACGGCCCGAGCAATCGCGAGTTGCGCTCGCTGCACGGGACGGATTTCGGCAACGGTCGCCCGCGGGTCGAGCTTGAAGCCATAGCGCTCGAACACCTGGCTGGCCCTTCGGCGCTCATCCCGCCAGGAGATTCGTAGCCGCCGGTCTCCCATCGCGGCGATCCGCAGATTCTCCACGACGCTCAAACTTTCGATCAGCCCTAGATCTTGGTGAACGAACTCCAGTCCGAGCATTCGGGAGACGCCTGGGCCGAGTGGCAGCCCCACGTCCATCCCCCTCACCCGCAAGCGGCCTCCGTCGACGGAGTGATAGCCGGCCAGGATCTTAATCAGGGTTGATTTTCCGGACCCGTTCTCGCCGAGCAGGCCGTGTACCTCGCCGGGCCTAATCGCGAGATCAACTTCGTCGAGCGCCAGTGCGCCGTCAAAGCGCTTGGTGAGGCCCTCGGCCTCGACCAGCGGCTGCGGCGTCGGGGGCTCCGTCATCGGCATCCCCCGCTACTTCTGCAGGCCCCAGAGCTTCAGGTAGTCGCTCTGGTAGGTCTGCCCATAGCCGACGGCCGGTTTCGGAGGAGCGCCTGCGTCGTTGATGTTGGACTTATCCCAGACTCGGATTGGCGTGTCGGCGGTCTTGACATCTGACGGCTTGCCGGTCGCCAGGATGCGCAGGATCTGGTCCATCGTGGACCACCCGGTCCATGCCAGGTTCTCACCGGCGGTGGCGGTGGCCGAGCCCTTGGCGATCGCGGTCAAGGCTCCCTCTTGTCCGTTGAAGGAAACCGTATTCACCTTGCCCTTGCGTCCCGCCGACTGGATGGCTGGCAACACGAACTGGTACATGCCGTCATAGATCGGGATAGCCCAGTTGACCTTGGGGTCCTTGAGCAGTGCCGTACGCGTCGCGTCCTGCAGCTTGGTCGCCCAGTCGACGATCGGGACGTTGACCACCGTGGTCTTGCACTGGCCGCCGCACTTTGCACTGAGCTCGTCTTGGATCATCTGAACCAGCCCGAGGCTGGCAGGCGCCTCGTTGGAGGTGAGAATCAGCGCGTTCACCTTGCCGTCGGACTGGGTGGACAAGGCGTAGTCAGCCATGAGCCTTGCAGCTTTGGGGAACGGCCCAACTTCGACTCCCGTGATGCCAGCAGTGTTGGTGGCCGGCAGCGTACCGGGGGGGAACTCGCTAGCCAGCGGAACGTGGTTGGCCACTACCGGAATGCCAGCCGCTGCCGCCTTATTGATCTGGGGCTGCAACTGGGAAGGGCTAGGCGATCCGTTGAGCAAGATCAGGTCAGGCTTGGCGTCGATGCCTTGATTGAAGCACTGGACCCAGCCCCCCACGGTGCCGTTGTTAGAACAGTCTTTGAGGGTAATGCCGGCCGCCTTGGCCGCCGGCTCTAGACCCTGGTTGATCTCCTGCACGAACGGCAGCGTCGGGTAGTCGGGCACGATCGCCACGGTTTTCCCGCGCGCCTTACTGGCGTCGAAAGAGGGGCCCGGCGCCACGAACGTCGGCAAGGCCTTGGCCGCCTCTACGTTGGCTTTGGCCTCAGCCAGCCCAGGAGAAGCTGCCGCTGCGCCACTCGTCGAGCCTCCGCCTGTCGAGGACTTGCTGCTGCCACCGCTGGACCCGCAGCCCGCGAGAACAGTGCTCACCGCGAGCACGCTGACAAGGGCGGCACTCGTCTTTCTCGTATCCGGCACGAGGACACCTTCCTGAAGTGCTGACTAGTTTGAATGAAGCGAGCCGCTGTATACGTAGTCAAAGTCGGAGTGAATCACGCCTCCAGGTGGGGTGTCAATAAGTAGGCCCAACCCGATTCGGCTCGAGCCTGGCACCCCTACCGCTAGGTACGCTCGTCTCCTGCATACGTAGTCACCAGCAGTGAACCACCCGAAATGCCGGGTGTCAACGAACCGGACCGGTCCGCATGACAATAGGATTACGGCAAGGTATCCGAGACGATCAGCGCTCCTCCGAGCGTCATCTGCTGCCAGTGAGGCGGACCCATGGCGACACCTCGAGCAGGGTGGAAACAGCAGTGACAGGCAGGGGGTCACCTTGCGTGATCAGTTGGGCCTGCCACCCGACCGCTCGACTTGTGGGCGAGCGCCCGTGGTGACGAGCCGCGACGTCGCAATCAGCGCGGGCGTCTCGCAGGCGACGGTGTCGCGCGTCATGGCTGGAAGTTCACTGGTCACGGAAAGTACCCGGCAGCGGGTGTTGACCGCGGCACAACGCACCGGGTACCAGACCAACCACGCGGCCAGGGCAATGCGCACGCAACGCAGCGGAACCATCGGCATTGTGGTCGCCGACCTTCTTAATCCTTTCTATCCTGAGGTTATCGCGGCGTCGTCCCGCGAGCTGAGCCGCCGCGACCTGCGCATGATTCTGTGGTCGTCTGAGTTCGAAGGGGAAGTGGGCGCGGCCGAGGCGATTGGACAGCGGCAGATCGATGGGCTGATATTTACCACAGCATTGCCGTCCTCCGGGCAGCTGGAGGCAGCACTGCAAGCAAGAGCCCCCGTCGTTCTATTGAACCGCACTATTGCCGGACTGGCGTGCGACCAGGTGGAGAGCGACAACTACCGGATGTCGTTTGCCATGGCCGAGTACTTTGCCAGTGCCGGCCACACACAGGTGGGACTACTGACAGCGGATCGGCGGGCAAGCACCGCCGCCCTTCGTGAGAAAGGCTTCCGTGAAGGCGTGGCCGCCACCGGCATGAGCCTCACGGACGATCGGATCGCGGACGGACTCTTCTCGCACCGCGGCGGTCACGCTGCGTTCACGGCGATCATGAGCTCGGCTCAGCCTCCCACTGCTCTATTCTGCGTCAACGATTTTGCGGCCCTCGGCGCATTAGACGCAGCGCGTGCCCAACGCGTCGCGGTTCCCGACGACCTCTGGATCGCTGGTTACGACGACATCGACATGGCATCGTGGGAGGCCTTCGACCTGACGACCGCCAAGCAGCCCGTCGACGCCATGGTCAGCTTGGCAGTGGATCTGCTGCTCGAGCGCATTAACGACCCTTCCCTACCGTTTCGACACTATAAATTCCCCGGGTCGCTAAGCATCCGCGGATCAACTGCACACGCCCCCTTTGCCGCAATCAGGGGTGTGACGACGGAGCCGATTCTCATCACCTCCGGCTAAGCACACCCTGTGGCTGTTCGCTGGAAGCTTAGACCTCCGGTACGGCGGCGTTCCACGAAAGCGATCTACTATCAAATCCTGCGGCCCGGATGTCCCCCGAGCGAGCATGCCCCTCGAAGAGCTCGACTCGACTTGCGCGCCCGCACAACTCGCCCAGGCGAGGGCTTGAGGAAGCGTCGACGACCTGCTGATAGGTGACCGTCTTGAGAACCACTTACCCACCCACAGGCCGCCCGTGTAACGAGCTGCCCCTCGTGTCGGCAGGGTGTGTTTGGTCCCGATTACCTTGTCGCCATAGGAGACACAGATCCCCGAGCCCAGGAAGAGCGCGCCGTAGTTGCGCATGGCATTCAGAGTGCGCCGAGGCTCTGCAATAAGGACTCCTACGTGTTCGCTGACATAATCGTCCGCAAGCGAGAAGGCGGCATGGAGAGTGTCGATGACGTGGACCGCGCCGTGGCCAACGCCACGCCAGCTCAGAACAGTCGCGGGTAGGTAGACCGACAGCAGTCGCTCCACGTGCTCGATTGCGAGCCTTGGAAGCGTTTTACTTGTCGGGATGAGAATAGCCGGCGAGTCCGGCCCCGTGTTCGGTCTGGCTCAGCAAGTCCACGGCGACGACGAAAGGGTCTGCACCCTCTTCTGCAATGATCAGTATTTCTGTCGGCCCTGCAAACAGGTCGATGCCGACCTCGCCGAAGAGCTGCCGCTTCGCCTCAGCTACGTAGGCGTTGCCCGGTCCGGCCAGCATGTCGACCTTGCTAATCGTCTCCGTGCCTAGCGCCATGGCCGTGACCGCCTGAACGCCTCCTAGCCATAGATGTCGTCGGCTCCAGCGAGATGCATGGCGGCAACCGATGCCGCTGGGATCTCCCCACGGATCGGCGGCGTACGCGCCGCAACCTGCTGCACCCCGGCGACCTTCGCCATAAGGACTGTCATGTGGGCAGAGGCGCCGAATGGGTAGCGGCCGCCTGGGACGTAGGCGCCTGCGGACGCGACGGGAATGTGCCGCTGTTTGAGGAGGACGCCTGATTGGGTTTCCACCTCGAACTCGGTCATTGACCGCAGCTGGTGTTCTGCGAAGGCGCGGACTTGCTCTGGACTGTGCGGATGTCCTGCAGCACCTGCTCGGGGACCTCATCTCATTGTTGCGTCAGGACCGACGTGATGGGTCCGCCAGGTAAGACGTTGCAGACTGCAGGCTCACCACGTCGGCGTACTTGGCGTCGAGATCGAACAAGCTCGCTTCGTGAGGTCGGGCATCACGATCCCCGACCGCCTCTCGAACGACAACCGGGATGAAGCCGAGCTGAACGGCGTCGACCGCCGTCGCGCGGACACAACCGCTGGTGCTGAGGCCAGCAATGATCACCGTGTCGGTCTCGAGGGCGCGCAGCATGCCGGTCAGCGGCGTGTCAAAAAAAGCACTTGCAAATCGCTTGTGAAGAATCGGCTCAGCTGCCCGGCGTTGTAGCTCGTCAGCCAGATCCCCGAGTTCGCTCTCGCCAACGAACAGTGACAGGCCGCGCACCTTCCGGAAGAATGTCCCGCCGTCGCGTCCACCGTCCGTATAGACGACCTTGGTGAACACCACTGGAGTCTGAGACGAACGGGCCGCGTCAAGGAGAGCTACCGTCGCTGTCAGCGCGTTGTCAACGCCGGCGTAGAGCGGGCTGTCCGGTGCGAAATAGGCCTTCACCATATCGATGATGAGAACGAGGGGGTGCTCCCCGAACCCCAAGGGCTGCCCGAAGCCTGCATCCGCGTAGTCGGCATCCAAGTCACCGGAGGAGGTGCTCTGCTGCGGTTTCATCTCGGCGGTACCAGCCCCACGGGTAGGTCACCAAAGTCGAACCTGGCCGCCTCACCCACCTGCTGGAGGATGCCGGCCCGGCATTGACGTGTCCCATCGGGATCGCCGCAGACAACTCCATAGAGCTCGGCCGCCGCCGATAACGAGACGAGTCCGCGAGCTACGTCCCGCTCGACAACATCCGGTGGCCTTGCAAGCGGATCTCCCCAGCCGCCGGCACCGGCAGTACGGAAGACCAGCCGATCACCGCCGCGCACCGCAACACCGTCGATCTTCGAGGGCAGGGGCTCATCACTGCCGTCTGCCCTGATGACGTGCTTACGTGAGCTACCTCCAGCCCGCCCACCCCCGATCCCCCAAGGTTGCAACGTCGCCCGGTCGTCGTTGACGGTGACAAACCCCGGCTGCCGAAACAGGTACTCGCGTTCAATGCCAGCACCACCGCGGTGGCGCCCCGCTCCACCCGAGTCGATGACCGGCTGGTAGCGCATCGCGACCAGCGGATAGTTGGTCTCCATGTACTCGGCCGGCGTGCTCCGAAACTCTGGCCACCACGAGTGCCCGTCGAGCCCGTCTCCGACCGGACGGCCAGGTAAGCCTCCAAAGAGAAGCTCGGTCATCTGGAAGTACTTTCCGTCCGCACCCGTGCCCGAGTAGACGAAATAGGGACTCGTACCGTATCCGGCGGCCATCGACAGCTCAGGCGCTCCCTGTCCAAGCGCCCCCGAGATGCAGTCGAACAGCCTTGTGTGCACGTTGAGCCGATTGGAGAGGGGTGCAGGGAAGCGGGGGTTCAAGATGCTGCCCTCAGGCAGCACGACGTGGAAGACCGAGTTGTAGCCCTCGTTGAACAAGATGCTCGGGTCAAAGGCCATGATCATGTAGACTCCGAAGAACAGCTTGCACAAGCTCTCATGAATAAGAAAGTTGATAGATCCCGGTGCCTGAGCGTCCGTGCCTGTCCAGTCGAAGAAGGCCTGGTCGCCATCGCGCCACACGGTCAGTTGGAGTTTGAAGGGACCGTTGCCTAAACCGTCGTCGTCGACCCAGTCCCAGAACGTGGCCTTCTCTTCCGGGATGTAGCGGCGGATCAACTTGATCATGCCAAGACGCGTGCGCTCGAGGAGCGCCTCACACGCGGCCAGATATGTAGCGGGAGTATGTGTCGCGCACAGCTCGAGTACGCGTTCCTCCGCGCGCTGGCAGGCGCCGACCAGTCCCAGCAGATCGGAGCGAAGGATGTCAGGAACTCGCGTGTTATTGAGTATTAGTCGTAGCACGCCTTCGTTAAGTCTGCCAGCTTCCAAGAGTTTGATAGGAGGTATCCGCAGACCTTCGTCCCATATTGACAGTGCATCAGCAGACTGCGTACCGGGTGCTCGACCGCCGACATCGAGGACGTGGCCGAATTGGCTGGTATAGCCAACGAGCTCGTTGTCGTAGAAGACGGGGACGATTACCAAGATGTCGTTCGTGTGGGAGATGGAGCCCTTGCACAGGTACGGATCGTTGAGGACGATCACGTCGCCTGGGCCGAGATCACCCTCAAATTGGGCTACGACCTCCGGGATGTAGGACCCGAACTGACCGACAACCATCTCGCCGCGCCGATTAGCCACCATGGGAAACTCGTCATGTTGCTCCCGGATTGAGGATGACATCGCCGATCGTCTTAGCACCTCGTCCATCTCACTACGAATGTTCTTCAGCGAGTTCTCGATTAGGTCGAGAGCAATAGGGTCTATTGGGACTGCGGTCACGTCGACTCCTCGATCAGCAGATTGAGATAACAGTCGACCTTCGCAACGTGACCAGGGAGCACGAGCACAGTCGAGTCGTACTGCATCACAATTGCTTTGCCAGTGAAGGACATTCCGGGTTCAAGCAAGGCGCGGTCGTAAACCGGGATGTCGACAAACTGTCCGTCAACCAGAGAGCGCTGCCTGCCAGTGACACAACTGGAACTGTCACTGCCGCCCAGATCCCTATGCGCAAGACGAATCTTCTCCGTGCGGCCAACGGCACGAGCCCGAAGCGTGACTATTTCGACTTCGGCCGGCAGGACGAAACCGTATATTCGTTGATGCGCTTCTCGAAACCGCTCCGCCATCTCCTCGCGCGACACCGTTTGTACGTTCCCATTGATCTCGACCGGTATCTCGTAGCCCTGCCGGTGATACCGCATATCGAGAACGTGCTGCACCGCATGCGCGTTCTCCGGGACACCTTCGTCATGCAGCCACGAGCGCGCCTGATCCTCCAATAGTCCCAGATCGGCCCGAAGTGCGGGCACGTCGACGGTCGAAAGTGAGGACAGTTGAGCATGGGCGAACTCGTTACGTACGTCCGCCACGACAAAGCCGAGCGCGGATAGAATTCCCGGCTCCGGCGGAATTATGAGCGGGTAGCTGCCGAGAGCAGCGGCCAGCGCGTTGGCGTGCAATCCACCGGCTCCACCGAAGGATACGAGCGCGTAGTCCCGCGGGTTGAGGCCCTTTTGCACCGTCGCAACCCGCAGGGCACCGAGCATGTTGCCGTTGACGATGTCAACGACAGCTTGTGCAGCGTGAGGGCCGTCCACTCCTAGCTGACGCGCCATCGGCTCGAAGGCGAGAGCGGCTGCTTCAACGTCGAGCGCCATGTCTCCACCGAGCAGCGAGGGAGGCAGGTGACCGACAAGGACATTGGCATCGCTGACCGTCGGCAACGTGCCGCCGCGTCCGTAGCACGCTGGGCCGGGATCCGCACCAGCGCTTGCTGGGCCGACGCGCAGGCTTCCCGTCACTTCCGAGACGTTAGCGATCGAACCGCCACCTGCCCCAATAGTTTCGACGCTGATTGCGGGCGCTCTGACGGGGAAGGCCGCCACCCGCGTCTCGCGAGTGATTGTCGGAACTCCGTCGTGGCAGACCGCGATGTCGGACGACGTTCCACCCATGTCGAATGTGATGATCTTGTCGAACCCGGCGCAAGTCGCGACGAAGGCCGCGCCATTCACCCCGCCGGACGGACCGGACAGCGCGGTGGCGACGGGTCGCTGCTGTGCGGCTGCCACCGACATTAGGCCGCCGTCGGAGCGAACCACTTGCAACGACGCAAGCACGGGAACGTCCTTGAGCGCAGTCTCGAGCGACGACAGATACCGCTGCATGACCGGACCGAGGTAGGAGTTAAGTGCCGTTGTGACTGCCCGTTCATACTCCCGGAACTCGGGGCTCACCTCGGAAGAGAGGGAGACGGGGATGTCCAAGCCGGAAGCCCCAATGACCTTGTTCGCGACCCCAGCAGCGCGGCGCTCGTGCTCGGGGTAGGCGTAGGCGTGGTGCAAACAGATCGTGAGGGCCTCGATGCCGGTCGCCAGCAGGTCCCGCACCTGTTCCTCAACGTCAGAATCACTTAGCGCTAGTAGGACCTCACCGTCCGCTGTGACCCGCTCCTGCAGTTCGCGGATCCGCTCATAGGGAACGACAGGCTCGGGTGGCTCATAGTCAAAAAAACCGAAAAGCGGTCCGGGCGTCCAGCTGTCCGCCAAGTGCAGTATGTTTCGCCACCCGTAGCTGGTCAGTAAGCCCACGGGTGATCCTTTGCCTTCGAGCAACGCGTTGGTCGTAACCGTCGTTCCGTGAAGTACCGAGTCTAGGGAACCTGGGGAGACTGCCGCACGAGCGCAGATCGCTATCACGCCGTTCAACACCCCAATTGCCTGGTTGGCAGGTGTCGATGGCGTCTTGGCGGACCAGGAGTGACCGCTGGTGGAGTCGTACAGGAAGACGTCGGTGAAGGTGCCGCCGACGTCGATTCCAAGGCTCAAGGCCATTCTTTGCTCTCCCGTTACGTGACCTGCAAGCAGGTCTAGTCGAACTTGCGCACGTCGACGAAGCGCCCAACAACGGCAGCAGCCGCCGCCATCGCGGGCGAGACCAGATGGGTTCGGCCTTGCGGGCCCTGGCGACCCTCAAAGTTTCGGTTTGATGTCGAGGCGCAGCGTTGTCCCGGTGCAAGCTGGTCTCCGTTCATGGCCACGCACATGGAGCAACCAGCTTCCCCCCACTGGAATCCAGCGTCGCGAAAGACGTCTGCGAGCCCTTCGCGTTCAGCTTGAGCCCGTACCAGGGTCGAGCCAGGGACGACCATCGCCTCCACGCCAACAGCGACACGGCGGCCGCGCGCCACTGCAGCCGCTGAACGCAGGTCCTCAATTCGGCCATTCGTGCAGGATCCGATAAATACACGGTCCAGACTCAACTCAGCGATCGCCTCGCCTCCACGCAGGCCCATGTAGCGGAGTGCACGCTCGGCCCCGTCGGGGTCGGGAGTCTCAGCTGGCAGCGGTACGACTCCGTCGACCGGTACCGACATCGCCGGCGTGGTTCCCCAACTCACCATTGGCGAAAAGGAACCGGCGTCAAAGGCCCATTCGCGGTCGTAGCGAGCATCGGGCTCGCTGACAAACGGCCGCCAGCACGCAACCAAGTCATCGAAGCTGCCCGAATCTGTTCTTAGATGCTCGCGGCCCTGAAGATACTCGAACGTGACGTCGTCGGGCGCGACCATGCCGATGCGGGCGCCGGCCTCAATAGACATGTTGCACAGCGTCATTCGGCCTTCCATGCTGAGCGCTGCGACGGCAGACCCGGTGTACTCGATCGCGTATCCCGCCGCAGAGGCGGCACCCTTACTCGCGATGATGCCAAGCGCTAAGTCCTTCGGCGTGACGCCGTGGCCAGGGACTCCCTCGACGCTGATGTGCAGCGCCTTCGGTCGACGCTGCGGCAGGCATTGAGTCGCCAGAACGTGAGCAACCTCGGAGGTTCCTATCCCGAAAGCAAGGGCGCCGAAGGCGCCGTGGGTGGTGGTGTGGCTGTCGCCGCAGACGATGGTCATCCCTGGCTGCGTTAGCCCCAACTCGGGACCGATCACGTGCACGATGCCTTGGCGGTAGGAGGCGGCGTCGTGCAATGGAATACCAAACTGCTGGCAGTTTGCTCGCAACGTCTCGACCTGGACGCGCGACTGAAGGTCCAAAATTGGCTGCAGTCGAGAACTGCTGGGGATGCTGTGGTCTGGGGTGGCAACGGTCAGTTCGGGCCGCCTGACCGCTCGTCCCGTGGCCCGCAACTGTTCGAACGCCTGCGGGCTGGACACCTCCTGCACCAGATGCAGGTCCACGTAGAGCAGGTCCGGCTCGTCGTCTGCGCCCCGAGCAACGACGTGTGCGTCCCAGACCTTGTCAAGCAATGTCGTCCCGCGAGAGGCCTCGTCAGCGGCGTCCATCAGTGCATCACTACACCAGACGAGACGTTGATGTCTTCGCCACTGATACCTGCAGCAAGGTCCGAGGCGAGGAAGACGGCGACGTGCGCGACCTCTTCTGGCGTCGTGAACCGGTGTAACGGCGAGGCAGCGAGCATCTCGTCACGGACGACTGCGAATGGACGTGACTGGGCCGTGGCCTGAGCGTCAATGACCCAATCGAGCCGCTCGCCCTCTACGAACCCTGGGGAGAGCAGGTTGACGCGAACCTTGCTGGGACCAAGGTCGAGAGCCATCGTCCGGCACAGCCCCACCAGCGCCATCTTGCTAGCGGCATAAGGCGCGCGGTGCAGCAGCGGTCGCTTGCCTGTCATGGAGCCGATGAACAGCACGACTCCACGGCGCGACGGCAGCATGTGACGAGCTGCCGCCTGCGCGCAGGCGAAGGCGCCCGTGACGTTGACCGCGAACGTTTCATCCCACTCCTTGTCCGTGACCGACCACGTGGGGACCGACGGCCCGGCGACGCCGCTGTTGCAGATCAGAACGTCGATCCGGCCCAAGGACTCCACGACGGAGTCGATTGCAGGCGCAATGGACGCTCGCTCATGGAGGTCGAGCTCTACCGGAAGGGCCCGATGGCCGCACCGCCGGATCTCGGCGATGGTGGCAGCCAGGGCAGCAGTGCGCCGAGCGGTCACCGCGACGTCGGCTCCCGCCATGGCCATGGCGTGAGCGAGGACGCGGCCCAGGCCGCGAGCTGCGCCAGTAACAATCACAACTCGGCCTTCGAGCGGCTGCACCCCGTGTGCCGGAGCATCCATCCCGGGCCGAGCAGTCACCCTGTCACCCCCTAGACGTTGTGGCCTACCTCTCGCCTGTATACGTAGTCAAAGACAGTCTGGCAGCTTTGTCAACCTTGAGACTTCCTTTTGGCCCCACGGCGTGCATACGTATACAGTCTCCCAGGACGACTGAGTGACCTCGACTGAAACGACAGGGACTCCCGTATGACACATGAGAACCCCGTGATAGCCGTCGTTGGGCTCGGTACAATGGGCTGTGGTATCGCGGTTGCTGCCCTGACAGCAGGCATTGCCGTGCGACTCGTAGACGCCGACTCTTCCGCGACAGATCTTGGCTACAAGCGGATCGTACGGCGGCTGCAGGGACACGTCGAGACTGGCTTGCTGCCCAGTAACTCCCTCGAGATGCTGCGCGAGGCAGATGTCGCAGCGGATCTCCTGGACGCTTGCGACGCCGTCGACATGGTGATCGAGGCTGTTCCGGAAGCGTGGGCCGCTAAACGCAAGGTCCTTGAATCGCTTTCGGCGATGACGGACGGCGTGATCGCTACCAACACGTCAGCCTTCCCGGTCGACCGACTAGCCTCTAGTGTGTCCCGACCATCAAGGTTCCTGGGGCTACACTTCTTCAACCCGGCCGAATGGATTCCGGGCGTTGAACTTGTGCCAGGAGAGCAGACATCCCTCGAGTGCGTTGAGACCGCGATTGCAATGTTACACCGCATGAGCAAAGAGCCTACGGTTGTCAAGAGTAGTCCAGGCTTTCTCGCTAATCGGCTGCAACTCGCCCTTTTCGCAGAGTGTATGCGGTGCGTAGACGAAGGGCTGGCGTCGCCCCAGGACGTCGACCGTGTAGTGAGCTCTACTTTTGGGTTCCGACTTCCTGCATTCGGTCCCTTCGCTATTGCCGACATGGCTGGACTGGACGTGTACGAGAGCATTTTCAACACCCTGACGGAAGCATATGGCGAGCGGTTTAGGCCGCCGGACTCGTTCCGAAGGCTGATCGAACAAGAACGGTTTGGGGTCAAAGTCCGCCGTGGCTATGCCCCGTATTCGGAGGCAGAAGTAGAAGAACTTGTACCTGTTCGAGATGCTGTCTACTCGCGCCTTCTCCTAGCGACGCGATCAGGCCAGGCACCCGCCGACCCTTCCCGGCAGGGCCCGCGGTGACGTCCTCCTCCGTGTCGCTGTCCCCGGGAGCGGCTTTACGAGCGCTTCTCACTACCACTGCAGGGGCTGTTGGAATCGTAGGCGGGGGTACCCCCCTGGAAGCCAGATGCGCCGTCGCGGCGGGTTTTGAGTCCTTCTACCTCAGCGGTTATGCCACTGCCGCGTGGCGGCACGGGGTTCCGGATGTAGGGCTTATAGCCATGGGAGAAATCGCTGACGCCGTTACCGCCATCACGGCTATTGACCAGATTCCGGTCATCGTCGATGCTGACACCGGTTACGGCGACGTAGCGAACGTCGCACTGACGGTTCGACGGCTCGAGCAAGCCGGTGCGGCCGCGGTTCAAATAGAAGACCAGGTGTGGCCTAAGCGATGCGGCCACATGGAAGGCAAGTTAGTTATTGACGCTTCTGACATGGTCCGTAAGGTCAAGGCAGCCGTCAAGAGCCGCGCTGACCGTGAGACGATGATTATCGCCCGAACTGATTCACGAGCTCCGCTCGGCGTGCGCGAGGCGATCGAGCGGAGTAACCGCTACCTCGATGCAGGTGCCGACGCGATCTTCGTGGACGCCCCTCACAGCGAGGAGGAGCTTGCCGCCATCGCGCAGGCCGTTCCCGGTCCGCTCGTAGCGAACATGTCCGAGTCGGGAAAAACCCCAATCCTGCCGCTGGACACGCTCGGTGATCTCGGGTACAAGATTGTCATCTACCCAACCTCAGCCTTGCGGCTGTCCGTGGGCGTCATCACCACGCTCTTTGCTGATCTGCGAAAGAACGGCTACAGCGGCGATTGGGTCAAGCAGATGATCACACTGGAACAGTTGAATGCGTTGCTCGGTTTGGGCGAACTGCAGGAACTCGAGCGCGAAGTTGCTGGGGCGAGTGCCACGCATCCTCTGGCGTGACTGCCAGCGTGACGAACGAGAATGACCACGCGACCGTAACAATCGTTTATTACAGCGGTTACCGAGGAGCGACGAGAAGGCTGGCCGAAGCTGTCAAGGCAGGAGCCGCGGGCGTCCCCGGCGTTGACGCTGTCGCAATTTCGACCGAAGACATCGATTCGCATTGGGCGCGCTTACACGCCTCAGACGCCATCATTTTCGGATCACCGACGTACGTAGGCGGCGTGGCTGCCCGCTTCAAGGAGTTCATCGAGGCTTGCGCCGGAGACGTTTGGGTCCGTCGCGTGTGGTTAAACAAGTTAGCCGGTGGTTTCACCGTGAGTTCGGGTCGAAGCGGTGATAAACTGCATTGCTTAATGGATCTCGTCGTCTTCGCGATGCAGATGGGTATGATTTGGGTGCCCGTTCCGATCACAGGAGGCAACTACTCGAGCAGTGGCAGCGAGTCCGACCTCAATCGAATGGCCGGCTATCTCGGTGTCATGGCGCAAGCGAACATCGACGAGTCCACAGACAAGGCGCCTCCCAGCAGCGATCTAGCAACTGCGGCACTCTACGGCGAACACGTGTCGTGGAATGCCCGACGGATGTTACTCGGTCGACGAATGGTTCCCGGTGGCCTCGCACCGGGCCTGCCAGCGGCAGGCATACCCGCCACACTTTACGACACCCTGCCCACAGCAGTACCTGGCAGCCACATCCCGAATGACCGCAACCTTGACTTGAAGTTCCGCCAGTAATACCGTTGACTTCGAGGTCCGGCTGCCGTAAGAAGCGTTGCGCCCGCGGCGGCCAGACCTTGAATACTCCCGGGCTTTTCATCTCGAGCAAGGCCCTAACCTCGAGGCTTCATGATCTTGATGGTTGATATTGTTGGAGTCCGTCGGAAGTTCGGTTGTCTGATTTCAGCATGAGGGTGTGACAGTTCTGCCGGGGTCGGCCGGTGCGCCGCTTCCAAGGGGCGGTGGGGCCTGGGCTGTCGGAGCGGGACGAGTGTGTCAGCCGGGTGCGGGCAAGGCGCGTAGCCGGGTGAGGCCGCCGAGCAGTCGCGGTACGACGCCGAGGTGCCGGGAATCCTCCACCACTGGGCGCCACGCAGACCTCGCCTGATTCATCGCCGCCAGCTTCTCGGCGACTTGCCGGCGCGTCTTGCCGTAGATCAACTTGCGGCGCCGCCGCCCTCAGGCGTAGCCAAAGTCGACGCTTGCACACCAGACGCCGTCACCCCGGCGGTAGATACCGCCTTCGCCGTTGCGGCGCTTGCTCATGCGAACTCCCGATGTCTAGCCGGCTGGGCGTCGCTGAGCCGCGACGAAGGCGACCAGTGCGTCGGTGGGGATCCGACGGCTTGCACCGATGAGAACGGAATCGAGCTGTCCCCCGCGGAGCAACTCGTAGACCTTGCTGCGACCGATGCTCAGCGCACGCGCAGCGTCCTCCGGCGTCAAGAGCAGCTTGTCCATACGTCCTCCAGTCGACCGGTCATGCCGCAGCGCTGTGCTCTCGCTGGGCCATTGCCAAGGCGGAACCGGACGCGGGCGGGCGGCAGGCTCCCGTACACCAGCACGCCGGAGCCCAGCGGAAGCTGGCGCAGCACGTCGGCGGGAGCCAGGCGCTCGCGCTGTTGGCTGCGCGAGGTGGACTTTCCGCCGCCGGCCTGGTCGGTCACAGACACCCGATCGACGTCGGCGTCGACCAGCAGCTTCGACAGGTAGTCCAGAGTGCCTAGATCGGTGATGCCCGACAGGGCCAGCTTTCCCCGGTGGTTGTTGACTACCGTCGATGCCAGCCGGCCGTACCGGTCGGTGAGCTGCGCGAGGTCCTGCCAGACCGAGACGACCTGGATGCCTTGGCCCCGTCCGGTCGAGGCGATCGAGGGCAGGTCTCGCAGCGGGGCGACGTTGCCCGCCTCGTCGAGCATGAGCAGCAGCCCGGGGTCGCATGGCCGGCCGGCCTGCGCGCGGTTTTGCGCTTCGCGGACCACGGACATGACGAGGGCCTCGAACAGCGGCCGTAGCCGGTCCTGCGCATGCGTGGGGGCTACCAGGTACAAGGTGCCGTCGCCGTCGAGCAGGGCGGCAGGGACAATCTCGCAACTCTCCGCGGAGGCGGCCACGTCCGGGTCGGTGTAGCAGTCGAGCACCGCCTCCGCGGTGGCGTACACCGAGCCCAGCGTGTCGCCGGGCCGCTTGCGGGACGCGATGAACGCGTTGGCCGCCTCGGCGACGCCCAGCTCGTCGAGGAGGTCTGTGACCTCGGTATCCTCCTGGGTGTCAATCCACCTGACCACGTCGCTCATGCCGAGGCCGGTGGCGCCGGCAGCGAACAGCAGCGGGGCCAGCAGCTTGCGCGCCAGCGGCGTCCAGAACCGCTCGTGTGAGCCGTCGCCGCCGTTGCTCGCGCCTGCGGCCGCGGTCAGCCAGCCGGCCATCTGCGACGCCCCGGTCCACGTTGTGCAGGACGCCAGTGGTGACCAGGTGGCGCACGGCCGGCCGGTGCTGCGGGTCGGGTCGTAGACGTAGATCGATCCGACCTCGCCGCGGTCCGTGGCATCGAGCACGTCTGGCTTGACCGACGTGACGACCGCCGGCCCGGTCCAACCCTCGAGCGTCGGGATGACCACGGAGACGGTCTTGCCGCTGCCGGTGGGGCCGAGCACGCACACGGAGTGCCGAGGCTCAGCGGCGAGCTGCCGGCCACCGGCATCGGCGCGGCCGAGGGCAATGCGACCCGGCCGGGTCGCCGGGTCCTCAGCGACCGCCAGCGGAAGCAGGTCTGTCCGAGACGCCCAACGAGCCCGGCCGAGGCCCCGAACGCTACGGCGGGACCGGTGCACGACGACGGCGACGACGCCGGCGACCAGGGCGACCACCAGGGCGAGCAGCACGGCGGCGACGGCGTAGAAGCCCAGCGGCCCCGGTAGCCCTGCCTGCACTGCCGCCGGCCAGGCGCGCCGTGGGTCGGCCAGGTTCGCCGGCAAGTGCCGCAGCACCAGACCCGTCTGCCCGAGGCCGCCCGCGGGCCAGCCAGCACCCAGCAGTAGCCCCGCCAGCCCCGCGGTGAGCCAGACGAACCCGGCGACGACCATGACGGCCGCGATGACGGCCAGCGGCCACCAGGATGCCGCGCCAGGTGTGCCGGCGCGGGCCTGCTCGGCGCTCATGCCTGCATCGCCGAGTCGGAGAAGCACACCGCACGCTCGGCGGTCGTCGTCACGTGCTGCACGACCTGGACCGCGCCGTTCACGTCCCAGACGGCGCAGCCCCGCTGCAGGGTCGGGATCGTCTCCACCGCCCATGCGGGCAGCCCCAGCCGGCGGCCGGTCTCCTGCGCCTCACCCGCCTTCTGCTGGTAGATGACCCGGGTCGAGGCCATCTTCAGCAGCGCGGCGCTCTCCGGGCTGTCGTCGATGTCGCTCAGATGATGGATCACGGCCACCATCGACAAGCCCAGCCCGCGGGCGAACTTCAGCAGCTCCTCGAACAGGCCGGCCATGAACGGGGAGGACACAAGGTGCCACGCCTCCTCGACGACCAGCAACCTTTTACGCCCGTCCGGGCGCAGCCACACGTTGTTCAGCCACACACCGAGGACTGCCATCAGCACCGGTAGCGCCGGGCCGTTCGCGTTGACCAGCGACAGGTCGAGGTCGACCATCGGGGCCGCGAGCAGCGCCTCCAGGCCGCCACGATCCGAGCCGACCAGCGCAATGCGGGTAGGGCCGTCGACCATCCCCGCCAGGTCCCCGACCGGGTCACAGAGCCGATTCAGCGCCAGCGCAACATCACGACCGACCTCGACGAGCTGGCGCACCGCCTCCTCCGGGCTGTAGTCCGGGAATGCGTAGCCAGCTGCTCCCGGCGCCGGGTTCAGCAGCGCCTTCGCCACGTCCGGCAGAGTCGCGACCCGCTTGCCCCGCCCGGAGCTGGTCACCGCGGCCTTGCGGGCGATCTGCAGGGCGTACTGGCCGCGTTCTGTCAGCGGCACCGCTGCCGCCTCGACCATGGCCCGGATCAGCCACAGCTGCAGGTGCGCGGGGATAGCCGGGTCCAGCGGGTTGATCCTCGAACCACCGCCACCGGGCCGGAACGACACAACAACCCCGCCGACCGCACGGGTCGGCGGTGCCCACTCATCCTCGGCGGCCGCGTCGTGCTGGCGCTTGACGGAGAACACCGCAACCTGCCGGCCGAACCGAACCTGACGCATCGCGTACGACTCGACCAGGGCGCTCTTGCCGGCGCCGGTCTCGCCCTGCACCAGCATGTTCGGGCCGGGCAGCGCGTCGCCGTAGAGCGTGAACGGGTCGTAAATCCACGCCTTCCCCGACCACAGCTCGCGGCCGATGATGACCCCGGACGTGCCGAGCCCGGGCGCAGCCGCCGGCAGGTAGACCGCCTGCGCAGTGCTGGCCGCGACGTACACCGGTCGCCGGGCCGTCTCCGTCCGGCCGCGCAGCAGCTCACGAGGGCCACGGGCCGCACCAGCGAGCAGGCCCGCTACAGCGCTCACGCGGCTGTCCCGGCAGCCAGCGGCAGCGTGGTCGCGAACGCCCGGGCCTGCTCACGGTCGCACCACTCGATGACCAGGAAGCACGAGCCGGCCTTAGCCTCCACGTCGCGGCGCAGCCGGCGCAGCTCATCCGACGAGCGGGCGGAGACGGTGATGTAGCCGACGAGGCCGGCGCCGGCCGCACCCGCGGCCAGCTCGTCCCCGCGGGTCGTGGTCTGCGCCGACTGCCGGGTCTCCCGCGGGTCCTCGACGCGGCCCAGCTTGCGGGAACGGGAGCTGTCGGCCTGGTCGTCGGTGGTCTCGGCCATCACCCGGCGCAGCGCCCGGTCGTTGGCCTCCAGCGTGAACACCACGGACACCGTGCGGATCACGTCCGGCATGGCGACCAGCAGCGGCGAGAGGAAGCCGACGCCGACCGGGGTCTGCGGCCAGGCGACGACCGCAGCCGTGGCGTGGTGCCACTCGCCGCCCTCGGCCATCCGGCACACGACCTCGTCTTGGGCGCGGGCGTCGACCTCCTGCGGCCACGCCCGGTTGCGCCGCATCCCGGCCAGGGCGTCGAGGGGATGGTCCGGGCTGTAGGCGTTGCGGATCAGCGACGCGAGCGCAGCGACACCGACCGGGCCGACAACGGGTAGCCGGGCGTCGACCAGGCGCAGCGCGAGGGCCTCCAGCTCGCGGCCGACGACGTGGGCCAGGCCCCGGTCGCCGCCGCCGAACGTCTCAGCCTCCATCACCAGGTCGGGGGTGTAGTCCAGGCTCAGCACCGTCCAGTAGCGGTGCTGCTCGGCCGAGGTCGACAGCTGGCCCTGCAGCTCGTCGTAGGAGTCCCGGAGCCAGCCGGCGGACTGTTCGTCGCCTCGGGCGGCAACGTCGCGAGCATGTGCCTGCGGGTCGGAGTGAAGCTGTCGGGCGAGCATCTGCAGCCGCTTGCCGTAGCCCGGGCCGTTGCCCAGCGCGTTGAGCACCGACCGGCCGAACACGTCGAGCAGCGCGACCTGGTCCGCCAGGTCCAGACGGCCGAGGCCGGACGGCTCGACCTCGAGCGCCGCGGTCAGGCAGCGCCGGTCCTGGTGCAACAGCACCGCCGCCTCGCGCTCGTGGCCGCCGATGGCCACGGTCGCTGTCAGCCAGGTGTGCCGGCTTATACCGGGCGGCAGCCCGATCTCGGGCTCTGAGCCGTCGAGGTTGACGCCAGCCTCGCGGGCCGACGATCGCCAGCGGCCCCCTCCGGCCCGCAGGGTCCGGCGGTAGGTCCGGGACGGTTCCGCCCAGCGGTAGAACGTGCGGCGCGGTGCGCGGCTGCCACGCGGCCGGTAGGGGACGAACACGACGGCGACGGCCAGGGCGAGCGGCACCAGCAGTCCCAGCACCTTCAGGGCCAGAAACGGCAGCAGCAGCGGCATGGCGATGGCGAGCAGTCCGCCTGCGCCGAGGACGAGCAGCTCTCCGGTGTCGCGCTTGCCGATCAGGCCGGTGTGCCGGGCGGCGCCGAAGGTGAAGGCCCGACGGGGAGCGTCGACGGTTGTGGTCATGGTGTGGTTCCTCCGGAAGCGGTGGCTGGTGCCGGCGTGGGCCGGGCGGGGGGTGGCGTGGGCCGCGGGGGCTGGGTGCGTGGGGCCGGCGGTGGCGCGGACGGCGGCGCTGCCGGAGCAGGCCCGGAACGGCCTCCGGACCCGCGGTTGCGCATGTGCGCGGCGATGGCCTGGCTGACGAGTGTCGCCGGCCCGGGGACGGCTGCTGCCGGCCCGGAGCTCTGCACCGCCTTCCGGGCGCCGTGGAGCTGGCCGAGCTCGTCACCGGCCAGCGGCACCAGCCGGTACACCGCGTAGCTCGCGATGGTCGACAGCAGCAGCAGCGCGATCGCGGTCAGCACGCTGGAGAAGTTGTCGGCTGCGTTGCCGGAGCCGGCCAGACCGGCGGCCAGGCCGAGCACGACAACCACGACCGGCTTGACCAGCGACAGGGACACGACCAGCCCGATCCACTTCCGGACGTGGCCCCACATCGCCCGGTCGACGAGCCCGGCGAACACCAGCGGCCCGAACACCGCGGCGACGTAGATCGCGCCGGCGGCGAGCAGCAGCTCAACCCACAGCAGAACCCCGACGAGCAGGCCAATGACCGCGCCGACGATCAGCACCACCGGCCCGCCGTTGGTCGTGCCGGACGCGGTCAGCGCGTTACCGGCGCCGGTCAGGAACCGGGTAGCGTCGGGGCCGAGGTCGCCGGCCAGCCCCGCGGTCGCGGCGTCGACCAGGCCCATGAGCAGCACCAGCACCGCCGGTGCCATCGCCGACGCTGCAACCGCCAGCGCGAGGAAGCCGACGCTTTCGCCGACTGCCTGCCCGGCGCCGACGCCGCGCACGACTCGCTTGGCCACCGCGACCAGCCACAGCAACACGACTAGGACGCTGGAGACGGCGAACACGAGGGCGTAGGTGTTGAGGAAGCCGGGGTTGGTCAGGTCGACCTGCGTTGTTGCGTTGATCGCCGTCGCGAGCTGGCCCCAGATCCACACGGTGGCCTTCGCGCAGGCCGCGGCGATCGCCCCGAGCGGGTCGGCGGCGAAGCTCACCGCGGCGCTGGCGCCGCCCGCCGCCCGGCAGCCGCTGCCGAGCATCCCCGGCAGCAACGAGCAGGCGCTAGAGCCGGGCATAGGACAGCCCCCCGAACTGGTCGACGGCGTCTGCGATGGCCTGCGGGTCCGACGGGGTCTGCACTCCGGTGATCGGCGTCGGCCCGGGTGTGAAGCTCCCCGCGGTCCACTTCCAGTCCCGGGCCGCCCAGCGCAGCGTGACCGTCGTAGTGCCCCACCCCTCCTGCACCGGCCGGGTTGTGCCGGTGCCGGCGAGGCCGACGAGGCCGTTCTCCCAGACCGCGACGACGGCGGTGTCCGGGGTGTAGGCGACCAGCCGGGCGCCGACCGGCAGCTCACGGGCGACGAACTCGGCGCCGGGAGCGGTGGGCCGGCCCTGCTGGTCCAGGCCGAACTTGTCGGCGGTGGCGCTGTAGAGCGCGCTCTGCTGTTCCTGCTGGGCGGCCCGCGTGGCTGGGTCGGTCGTGGCGTCGACGATGGCGCGCCGCAGGGTGGGGACGAACATGGCCGACCCGCCGTAGACCACGGCGTAGTTCGTCGCTGCGCTGATCGCGCCCGCGTCGGTGTGGGCGTAGCCGACCGGGACACCGGCCACCAGCTGCAGGCCACCGGGCCGGGCTGCTTCTGGTCCGCTTGGCGTGGCCGCGGTCGGCACGATCCCGACGGGGCGCACCGCGGACCCACCCCGGTGCCCCTGTCCGGCGGTGTACGCCGCGAGCATCGCGACGCCGGCCAGGACAGCAGCGCCGGCACCGATCGCCAGCGGGCGGCGTGAGGGTCGGCCAGGAGGCGCCTCGTCGGCGCCCTCGACTCGGGTATGTGGGATGTCGTCAAGATCGATCATCTGAGGTCTCCTCTGTGTGCTTCGTGCATGGGGGTGGGGCTGTGCTCGGGCTCCATCCGGGAGCCGCACAGCGGGCAGGTCGCAGTCGCCAGGACGTGCCAGTAGCCGATCTCCCAGCGCTCCCGGTCCCGGGCCTCGACCCGGTGCCGGTGCCGCTCGACGACCACCCACCCAAGGGCGGCCACCAGGGCGAGGGCGAGCAGCTCGATCCAGCCGGCGTCCGGTAGCAGGACGACGGCCGCCGGGTCAGTAACCGGCGCCAGGGTCAGCACGGCAGGTCCTAGATCGAAGCGCCGTAGATGATCGTGAACACCGTCGCGAGCGACCCGACGATGAACGCGCCGGCCAGGCCGCTGATCAGCAGGCCCTTGCCCTCCTCGCTGTGCATGCTGTTGCGCCCGGTCGAGCCGACCCGCTGCTTTGCGGCGCCGACGATCGCGACGCCGAAGCAGATGACCAGGACCACGGCCATTGTCAGGTCGATCACCGTCGTGGCGGTCGTGCCGAGCGCCCCGAACGGTCCCCAACCGGGCGAGACGCCGCCGATGACGGTGCCGATGTTGCCGCTGCCTGCCAGCACTACGTGAGCCATGACTTGCTCCTCCTGAGCGCCTGGCGTGGTACGGCCCTTGCTGTCCGCCCGTGGGTACGCCCTGCCTCTCAGCGAGGGATGCTACACCGGCAGGAGACGGCAGACGGCTTCTCTAACATACGTTTGCTCGGCAAGAGGCGGCAGACGCCGACTAGCGGTGTTTCACAACACGAAGGGCAGGCATGTGGGTGTTCAACTGCGCAGCCGGACGACCACCGCTAACCTCACCGTTATGGCGGACTCGCGCTACCTCACGCTGGAGGAAGCCGCCGCCTACCTGCGGATCAGCCCACGGTTCTTACGAAGCGAAACGGGCGCTAACCACGTCACGGCCGCGCGGGTGGGAAAGCGGCTGCTGTTCGTCGTGGAAGACCTCGACGAGTACGTCCGGGCGCGCCGTCCAGGCCGCGTGGACGAGCCGCCTCAGTCCACCGACTAACGATCCGGCGCTCCCAGGGAGCGGTCAGCGCGCGGGCTCCCCGTGAACAGGGTGCTGCTCGCCTTTGGGGTCGGCGTCTCGATCGCCGTCGCGTCCCCGTTCGCCGTGGCCCTGGCGGCCGTCGCTGCCCAACTACCAGCTAGCACCTCCGCGGTCGCCGGCGGTCCCGGAGACAAGCTCGCCGCCGGTGCCGTCCCGGCGCAATGGCAGGCAGCGGTTGAAGCCGCCGGCGCCACCTGCCCAGCTGTCAGCCCGCCGCTCATCGCCGCCCAGATCCAGCAGGAGTCCGGGTGGAACCCGGCCGCCCTCAGCCCAGCCGGCGCACTCGGCCTATCCCAATTCATGCCGGGCACCTGGGCCGGCCAGGGCATCGACGCCAACCACGACGGCACCGCCAGCCCGCTCGACCCCCTTGACGCCATCGCGACGCAGGGTCACTACGACTGCTCGCTCGCCGCCGACCTGGCCGGCGTCCCCGGCGACCGTCAAGACAACATGCTCGCCGGCTACAACGCCGGCAGCGGGGCTGTCCTGCGCTACGACGGGGTGCCGCCGTACGCCGAGACACAGGGCTACGTCCGCAGCATCCGGACCCTGATGGTCAAATACGCCGCGCCCACCCCGCCAGCTGACACCGCAGCCGGTGAGGCCGCCTCAGGGGCCGGCGGGGTCGCCATCGCCTTCGCGACCGCCAGGCTTGGCCAGAGCTACCTGTGGGGCGGCAGCGGGCCGCTGTACGACTGCTCCGGGCTCGTGCAAGCCGCTTACGCCGCCGCCGGGATCGCCCTGCCCCGGACCTCGCAGGCCCAGCAAGCGACCGCCACGCCGGTCACCGACCCGCGGCCAGGCGACCTCGTATTCATGGGACCGTCCACCCAGCTCGGAACCGCTTCGCACGTCGGCATCGTGATCGGCGGCGGCCTCATGGTCGACGACCCCCACACCGGAGCCGTCATCCGCATCGAGCCCTACAACTGGCCCGACCTCACAAGCTTCGGCAGAGTCACATGACCCGCAAGCCCAGCCCTGCCACCCGCCTCGACCCCGTCCCCGCCTACCGCCCGACAGCCAACCGCAGGGCAGGCTCCGCCTGCCACGCGAGGCACTACCAGCCCATCCGCCGTCAGCGCCTCAGTGATCCACATCATGTCGGTATGTTGGCACCTGCGGTGGCGCGGCTCCGCCACGAAGATCAACAACCCGGCGCTGCTCCATGATCAGCACCTCGCGCATCTACGGCGGCAATGTCGCCGCCGTGAATTACTACCTGAGCCGCGCCGCCCTCGACGAGTCGCCCCGCAGCCTCGACGGCGGCAAGGAAGCGCTCGGCCGCTACTACGACGGCCACACCGCGAACGGACCCGGGCGGTGGCTCGGCCGCGGCGCCGACGCGCTCGGCCTGACCGACACCGCGGCTGACCCGCAGGACTTCGCCAGGGCGGTCCTGGAGGGCTACATCGACGGCGAGGCGCGGGCCAAGCCGGAGCTGCGGACCCCTGACGGCGGCCGGGTCGCTGCCGAGCCGTTCGCCGCCGCGGTGCGCCACCTGCTCGAAAAGCGCGCCCTGAGCGCAGCCGACCTGTTCGTGTCACGCGCGGCCAGCGAAGAATGGGCGACGGTAGCGCGCGCCGCTGACAGGTTCGGCACGACTCCCGCTGCCAAGGTGGCGAAGCTGGCCCGCGCCGCGGACATCAACTGCGCTGGCCTGTACGGCGCCGACGACTGGGCGACGGCGGTCAGGATGGCCGAGCAGCGAGTCGACACTCGCCTGGCCGCGGTCGACGTGACCATGACCGCACCGAAGAGCCTGAGCCTGGTGTACGCCACCGCCGACCCGGCCACCCGGTCACAGATCGTCACCGAGTTCCACGAGGCGACCAGAGCCGCACTGGGCTACATCGACGACCTCGCATCGCCTGCCCGGCGAGGCTCATCCTCCGGGCAGAGCGGCTATGAGGTCGCCACAGACGGCCTGGTCGCCGTCTCCTTCATCCACGACGAGGCCCGCCCGACTGACCAGTGCCGATGCGGCGACCCGCACCTGCACAGCCACGTGATCGTCATGAACACGGCGCGGGGATCGGAGGACGGCCGGTGGACCGGGGTGCAACTGGACCGGGTCACGACTGCGGCGAAGACCGCGAGCTACCTGTTCAAGGCGGAGCTGCGCAGCCGGCTCACCGAGCGGCTGGGCATGGCCTGGCGCCCGGTGGTGAACGGCAGCGCTGAGGTTGTAGGCATCACCGACGCGCAGCGCCGCCACTTCTCGAAGCGCAGCGACGACGTAACGGCCGAGCAGGTCGAGGCCGGCGAGATGGCCGGAAAGATCGGAGATCAGGTCGCTAGCCGCAAGACGCGGCTGGCGAAGCGGACGCAGCTGCCGATCAAAGAGCGGGTTAGCTACTGGCGGACCGAGGGCGCCACGGTCGGGCTGACACCAGACGTGGTCGCGGCGACGCTCGACCGGCCGCCGGCTTCCGCCGGGCCGGCTGCAGAACGGGACACCCCGATCTACACCGCGAGTGTGCTGGAGCGGCTCGCTACGCAGGCAGCCAGCTTCACCCGCAGCGACCTGCTGCGCGCCCTGGCGGAGGACTGCCGGCAGGGGGACAGCATCGCGACACTGACAGCCCGCGCCGACGCGATCCTGTCCAGCACCCGGGTCGTCGCGCTCGCCGAGGGTGAGGGGGGGCTGACGACCCGGGACGTGCGCCGCGGCCTCGGTGGCCGCCTCTTTGCCTACGCCGTCGAGCAGAAGTGGACGACCCCGGAGCAGCTGGCGCTGGAGGCCGCCCTCGTCGACGCAGCGGTCCGCCGGCAGGGCGTGGGGTGCGCCCAGCTCGACGGTGACCTGGTCGAGGAGGTCATCGGCAGGCAGCCGTTCGTCCTGTCCGACGAGCAGGCCGCGGCGGTGCGGGTCCTGACCATGTCAGGCGCCGGCGTCGACGTGCTGCACGCCTCCGCCGGCACCGGCAAGACCAGCGCCGTCCTCGGCAGCGTGCGGCAGGCGTACGAGGCGGCCGGCTACCGCGTGGTCGGCGCGGCCACGTCCGCGAAGGCTGCCCGCGTGCTCGCCGACGACGGCGGCCTGCAGGCGGCGACCATCGCCCGGCTGCTGCTGGACCTGGAGCGGCCGGAGACCGGCGGGATTAGCCCCCGGACGGTGCTGGTCCTCGACGAGGCGTCGATGATCGGCACGCGGGACCTGGCCGCGCTGCTGCAGCACGCCGAGCGGGCGCAGGCGAAGGTGCTCGTCGTCGGCGACACCCGACAGCTGGCCGCCGTCGACGCCGGCGGCGGACTGCGGGCCCTGCAGGACCGGCTCGGTGCCGCCACGCTGACCGTCAACCGGCGGCAGCACGCCGAGTGGGAACGCACCGCCCTCGCCGACGTTGCCGCGGGCACACCCGCCGAAGCCCTCCGCGCCTACACCGCGCACGAGCGGGTCACCGTGTCGGACACCGCCCTGTCCGCCCGTGCGGCGATGGTCGCCGCCTGGTGGTCCGACGTGCAGGAGCACGGCATCGACCGCACGCTCATGGCCGCGGTCCGCAACGTCGACCGGACCGAGCTCAACCACCTGGCCCGCGGCGTCATGCGCGAAGCCGGCCGGCTCGGCGACGAGGAGCTGACCGCAGCCGGCCGCACGTTCGCAGCCGGCGACCGGGTCATGCTGCTGCGCAACAGCGGGGCGCCGATGCCGACCAGCTCGCCGCGCAGCTGCAGGACACCGCCCGGCTGCTGCGCCAGCGCCCGGCGTCGGACACCGCACGGCTGCCAGCACTGCACGCCCAGGTCGTCCGGCTCCAAGCGCAGGTCGACGACGCCGGCCAGCGCCTCGACGGCATTCGCGCACAGCACGACCAGCTGCGCCGACGCGACCCGCAGCGCCAAATCCTCGCCGACCGCATCGACCGGCAGACCGGCGCCCTCGACCGCCTGCAGACGCAGCTAGCCGGCGTCCGGGCCACCGTGGCAGCAGCCGAGCAGCGGACGACGCCACGGCACGCGTGGGAAGCGGCGCACACCGAGCCGCTCGAGCGCGCCGTGTCCGCCGGGCGCGAGCTGGGCTGGCGTCACCGCGCCGAGGAGCGCGCGTTGCAGGCCGTCGAGCAGGCGGCGGTCACCGTCGAGCTGCCGCCCGTCACGGTGGAAGCGCCGAGCCGCGTGCTCCGCCGCGGGTACACGCGCCGATAGGCCGACCATGGACGAGATCGACAAGATGCTCCAGCCCTCCCGAGACGCTTTCGCGCTCGTGACAGCCCTCTTTGACGAGGACCGCAGCCCCGAGACGCTGCTTCCCGTCGTGAACCGGCTGGAGGAGTCAGGCGGCGGGTTGATCTACCTCGCCTACCTCGCGCGCTCCATCGCCGAGTACGGCGCGGAGCTGCTCGGCCGGGACCCGCAGGACCTCCTGCGCGAGGTCATCCTGCAGGTCGAAAGCGATGCCTTAGAGAACCGCGAGGGGCTCCTTCGGGTGTGGGAGACCAACCCGGACCTCGAAACCTGACCCCCGCTTGCGCTTCGGCGGCCCCGGCCAGCACACCGAGCCCGTTCCCCAGCCGGCGGACGGCACGACCGCTCCTGCGGCGGGGGCCTTCCGCTGGCTGACGGCCGCAATTAGTGTTGACGAGGAAGTGCAGAGCTGGCCTCGGCGACGACGATCATGTCCCTCGTGCCGGGGGTTGCACTGCTGAGCCCGCGGACCCGGACCCACGCCGACGGGACGGCGAGGCCGTGACCTGGCAGCTGACGACGAACCGACCAACAACAAGCTGCTCCAGGCACCCGCTGAACCACTACCGTGTGGCGGGCGCTCCGTCGGAAGAGCACGATGCTGGCGGACGTGTCGGCCTCCACTCGCGGACCACGGCGACCAGCCAGTTGGCACGTTGACCGCTGCATGGAGGCGATTCACGTCCTCGTTGAGAGTGAGCACGCGACAGTCCTTCCGCGGCTCCCCAGCCTGTCTTGTTACCTCGGAGTCGACATGACTCAGCGGGCGGACCCGTCGCTCGCAGCCGACGGCGACGCCGGGGCGGGAGCTGCTGTCTCGATCCGGTCAGCGTGGAACGACAACCCGCACCGGTCGCCCATAGCCCACTGCGTCGCTACCAGTCCGGCAACGGTTACAGGCGTGCCCTGTGTCAGCCGGCTCGGCGATGAACCGGATAGCCGGACAGGCATGATTTCCGCGCCGCCGCTGTGCAGCACCACCAGCTGCACCATGAACAGCGGCACCCCGTTGTCGTCCGCCTTCGGCCGCTTGGACTCGAAATCCACCACCGCCACCGGCGTCGCAGCGCACAGCAACGTCATCGCCGAGGTGTCAATCGGCAGGTTCTTCATCCGGTCTCCTCTGTCCGTAGCGGTCCATATCCGTCCAGTCAGTAATCTCCGCAGTCGCCGGGGACGGCTCGACCACGTGGCAGGACGACTCAGGACGTCCTCTGCCGTCCAAGTCGTCCCCGGCCGTCTCACCTTGCGGTCTGGAGCCAGCCTCGGGGCGGTCCGTAAGCTCGTCGGATGCCGTCTCCGTTGTGGGCACGTGACCTGGCTGAGCAGCACCTTGCGGGCCCGTTGCCGCGTCGCTGGCGGCACGTCCAGGCAGTCGTGGAGCAGGCGAGCATGGTCGCACCCACACTCGACGGCGACGGCGATCTGCTGGTCTGCGCTGCCTGGCTCCACGACATCGGCTACACGCCCTCAGTTGCCGACACCGGCTTTCATCCCCTCGACGGCGCGCGCCTGATCTGCAGGCTTGAGGGCGGAAATCGGCTTGCGGGGCTCGTCGCGCATCACACCGGTGCCGCCGTCGAGGCGCGCCTTCGCGGGCTATCAGACGCGCTGCATGCGGAGTTCCCGCGGGAGCACTCGACGGTTGCCGACGCGCTTTGGTATGCGGACTTGACCACCGGACCGGACGGCCGTCGGGTCACGGCGGACGAGCGACTGGCGGAAATCGAGCAGCGCTACGGAACGGACCATGTCGTGGCCGAATCCGTGCGACTGTCACGACCGGAGTTGCTGGCCGCGGTGGACCGCACGCTGCAGCGGACCTTGAGTCAACCGAGGTAGGGCTCCGGCTCGTTCGCGAAGCCGCGGTCTATCCGGCGGCGCATCTCCGGGTGGACGTCGAGTTCGGCGACCTGAGCTCGGCTGAACCAGTCGACGCGGGGCGACTCTGCACTGGTCCGGATCGGGCCGCTGATGACGCGTCCACGGAAACAGATCGAGAACTGTTGGCGGACCTCGCCGTCAGCGTAAGCGATGACGTGCCGCGGGTTGCTGTAGATGCCCACTAGACCCGTCACCTCAATGTGCAGGCCGGTTTCCTCGAGGGTCTCCCGGACCGCGCTGTCGGCGACGGTCTCGCCAGGTTCCTGGCCTCCTCCTGGCAGCGCCCACTTGCCGTTGTCGCTACGACTGATGAGCAGGACCCTGTCCTGGTCGTCGAGGACGAAGGCGGTGGAGGCGACGACGATGCTGTTGGCAGCTGGTGCGTCGGAGTCGTCGAGATAGTCCGTGCGTGCCATAAGACCTCCAGTGCGTTAGGACCAGGCCGGGACGGCGCCCGACCAAATGCGTTCGAAGGATGCGGCGTAGGTGAGGAACAGGTCCGCCTCGGACAGCCGTCGCAGGTGCAGCAGCGGGGCGTGGGCAGCGGGCAGGCCGTGGACGTGCAGACTAACGGGGTCGGGTGGCCGGGGGGAGTTTCACCCCCCGGCTCCCACGGAACCGTGCGTGACAGTCTCCCGTCACACGGCTCTTCTCATCCAGGCAGCAGGTAGTGGCGCATCCATTGCCAGTGGGCGAAGC
>JAABUP010002504.1_pt1 | contig 35296 bp, 32 predicted proteins | sample 5559201 | NCBI WGS metagenome assembly JAABUP01 (sample SAMN10711887, study PRJNA513373) | rock metagenome | isolation source: Antarctica rocks | place: Antarctica
TAAATGTAATGCTCACACAAGCCCTGATTGGAACATCAATTTCTGTGTTGTATGATGAGTACATTACTTTACTGCAGCAGATTAGTCACAATTTAAAGTCAATTTAAAAGGCTGCTACTCAGAAGTGTTGTATGATCACTATCATCATCACACAGCAGCCTCACTGTGACTTCATGAACTGAGAAGCCACTGAGCATGTCAGTGTGACAGTGACAGAAACTGAAGAAAAATGCAAAGCACAATGAATGTCAGAGAAGAAAGTGACAAAGTGTTGTACAAAACAACTGTGCATGCAATGTGAAGAGAGCAGACATTTTATTAAAGAGTGCAAACTTCTATTAGCTGTATAACCTTAAATCATCAATGTTGCTGCAGCTAAGACCATGAAGAAAGTAACAGAGGCAGATAAGAACTCAAAAAAAGAGTAGCTTTTAGTGAAAGTCACAGCTGAAAGCATACAAAGTGTGATAAAAGCTGAAAGAAGTTTGAGAAACAGATGAACAGTGTTCTCTTCACTATGTCAACATTAGTCAATAAGAAGTCATATGCACATATCTTATATGACACAGAACGCCTATTCTATGAAATAATTACTTCTCACTTTGCTAGAAATTACAATCTACAGTGCATGAAGATAAGATCTCATATGATTACAGAGTTTAATAAACCTTCAAATTCATCAGTAAATGAAGTAGCTGTCATACAGATTGATATTGACAAACATCAGAAGTCAAGAGCATTCTTTTATATTGTTTTTAAGATAGCATTCTATGACCTTATACTGAGTCTATCATGAATGAAGCAGAATGAGATCATATTGAATGCAGACAGAGCCTCTCTTACAATTGAATTCACAGAAACTGTCATATGAAACAGAAAAGCTTTGTTTGAAGATGAGTTCAATCATATTATGATGTCAGCTACATTCTTTTTAAATCTCATACAGAAGAAAGAAGAGAAACAAAAGAAGATTGAGGTGTTCTCAGCTAGCATGATCAATATCAAAAAAGTCTTGACCTCACAGAAGAAGACAGACTTGAGAACTATACTTTTCAGTCATTATCATAAGTTTTTAGATGTGTTTGATCATACAATGACTGAGAAGTTGTCTTTCTTAAGAGAAAAAGACACAGATCACTGAATTGAACTAGAAGAGATAGATGAAAAAGAATTAAAAGTACTCTGAAATCCTTTATACAACATGATGAAAGAGAAGCTACTAATGTTGCAAAAAACACTAACAGAACTTTTGAACAAGCAGTTCATACAAGTCAGTAACTCATCTGCTGCAGCATCTGTTTTATTCATACAGAAGTCAGAAGATGAACTTTAGTTCTGTGTGAACTACTGTGGCTTGAACTGAATCACTTAAAAGAATCATTACTCTCTTTCATTAATGTATGAGACTTTGTGAAACATCAGACAGGCTCAATAATACATTAAGTTGAATGTCATAGCAGCATTTCACAAGATTCAGATTGCTGAAGAAGATAAATGAAAGATGATGTTTTGTATGAGATACAGGTTGTATGAATGAATGATGACTTCTTTTGAGCTAGTCAATGCTTTGAGCATCTTTTAAAGATATATTAACTGAGTCTTACAGAACTTTTTGAATAAGTTCTGTTCAGTCTATGTGAATGATATTCTCAAATTCACTGATGAATTGCTGCATCAACACTGAAATCATGTATGAAAGATACTACTACAGCTTTGAGAAGTTGGCTTACAGATTGACATTGACAAATGTGAGTTTGAAGTTAAGTCAATCAAGTATTTAGAGTTCATTCTGAAAGTTAAAAAGAATGTATAAATGAATTCTCAGAAGATGAAGACAATTATAAACTGACAAGTCTTTAGATCAGTAAAGAGAGTACAGAGTTTCATAGACTTTGCAAACTTTTACTGAAAGTTCATTAAATGCTTTTTTAATCTGATTATGTCAATGATGACTCTCATACAAAAGAACACACTTTTTAAGTGAACTGAGAAAGCTGATCAAGATTTAAGAAGTTAAAGACTATGTTCATTTCAGTGCTGATTTTAGTCTCATTTGATCATACATGTACAACTGTGATGAAAACAAATTTCTCAGATTGATGCATAGATAAAATTCTGTTACAGTTGATGAATGATGTGTGAAGACTTTATGCCTATTATTTAAAGAAGAATGCATCTGCAGAGTGTAACTATGAAATTTATGATAAAGAGATGCTGATCATCATACAATGTTTGAAAGAGTAAGACACAGAATTGAGAAGTGTGTCAAGTTTTCAGATTTGTACAGATCACAGAAACCTGAAATACTTCATGATAGTTAAAAAGCTTACAGAGCAACAAATGAGGTGATCTTTTATACTGTCATGATACAACTTCTTTATACTATACTTGTCAGAAAATCAGAATGAGAGAGCAGATGCTCTGTTAAGACATGAGCAAGATATGTTAACAGATTTCTTAGATGATAAAGTACAGCATTATATGACACAGATAATACATTCTGAAATGATGAGCAAGTCTATACAGACTGCCTCAATGACAGTAGCAGATATATCAATATCTGTACTTGTACAAGATCAGAATCTGTTTGATGAAGTTACAGATCTTAAGCAGATGTAAGTGAATGCTGAGACAAAAGACAAGTTGTATAAGAAGCTGTGTCAAGCAATTCAGAAACAACAGAGGTTATTTCTCACAGTTTTAAAAGTGAGAATATTCATAATGAAATACTTCTTAAGCAATGAAGAGAAATTACTCTTTTACAGAAGATGCTGAGTGTCATTCTTCAAATCTCTTTGTACAAAACTGATTCAGTATACACATGACTCAACAATAGCTGAACACTCAGAAAGAAATGTAACTGATGTTCTTTTATCACAACAGTTCTTTTGACCTGAGATGCTACAGAATGTCTGTACATTCTGTTAAAATTGTGACAAATGCTGTATGAACAACAGCTGAAAAGATCACTGACAAGGCTTCTTGAAGCCTCTACCTGTATCAAAGCAAATTTGACAGAAGATATTCATTGACTTTGTAGTAAATCTACCGTCAAGTGAGGATTGTACAAACCTTCTGATAATTACAAATTGTCTTAACAAAAGAGTAATACTGAAACTGTGCAAGAATATGACTGCAGAATGAGTAACTCAGACATTTGTACAACATTTCTATCAAGCTCATGAGCTTTTTATCACAATAGTCTTAAATTAAGGTACTCAGTTTGTGAGCAGCCTATGAAAGAGAGTCTGTTAACTTTTGAAGATTGTACAAAGAATGTTCACAGCATATCACCTGAAAACTGACAAAGCAACTGAGCAAATGAATCAGAATGTTGAGCTGTACATTTGTATGTTCTTCAATTATAGTCAGAACAACTGAGCAAGCCTGCTTCTTATGACTGAGCTAGTTATAAATAATCATAACTTCATCTCAACAGAGATGAGCCTCTTCTTCTTGTCTCATGAGTATCACATAAAGCCTCTACAACTACTTGAGAAGTTAAAGCCTGTATGATCTGCAAAAAGTTCAGTACAGAAAGCTGATCAAATTGTATGAAAGATGAAAGAAGTTACAGAGTGAGCACAGATAACTATAACTGTCACTCAGCAAGTACAGAAGAAAACAGCAAATCAGAAGAGACAGCAGTCTTATGACTTCAAGAAAGAAAACAAGATCTGATTAAATTTAAAGAACATATGTACAGACTGTTCATACAAGAAGTTTGATGTAAAGAATGTCAAGTACATCATTGTTAAGAAGATTAGCTCACATTTCTTCTGTTTGAACATACTGTTAAATATTCATAATGTGTTTCACTCAGTCATGCTCCAGTCAGCAGTCATGAATGCTCTCTCTTCTCAGCATACAACAGATCTGCAATCTTCACCACAAATAGTGAGTGATGAAAAAGAATTTGAGATAAACAAGATTTTGAGAAAGAAGCTCATACAACAAAGAGAAGAATTTAAGAAGAAGTACTTGATAAAATGAGTTAATTATACCTGATATACATGAGAACTGACCTCAGCTCTGCAGAACACAGTGACAATGAATCAGTGAAAGTTAATGCAACTTGAGATTGCTAGATCTTAACTGTATGAGTTTACATCATCAGTCTACACATGATTCAACAATAACTGTGTGTATGTGTGTGTGTGTGCACACACACACATACACATAGAAAGGGCTTTAAAGACTTTGTCAATAATAAGTGAAAGCTTGAAAAGAGACATCATGTCAAAGAAGACTGAGATGCTTTATATGTGTGAGATGATCATACAGAGTTCATGATTTAGTGTTGAATTTATTTGATTTATTTCTATACTAATGTTGTCTTTTTGATTTTGTCAAAGCTACTTATTCTGAGCATCACACAGAGATGAGACAGATAGCTTAAATGTCATACACAGCTCATACAACTAGGCCTAAATCTAGGTGTTATGATAAAGAAAAAGAGATTGTATGTACTTAAGAGTTGAGGTTGATAACAATGACCTTTGTCAATGACAATGTTAATACAATCTGTTGATGTTGAGAAACTCACTCACCTTCATCAACCTCATTGTTGTCATCATTGTCATTTAAAATGACAATAACAACATCATTGTTGCATACAGAGCAGCAAGCAGCATGATCATGTCACTTACAGTTGCTGTAACATTCTTTGAAATGCTCTGACATATGACAACATTTCAAAAAGAGCATCATATCACATTTCTGACAGTCTGTACAACTGTCAGAAATCAACACATCACTTCTTTAAATAAGAATTGCATTTATGTACAATCATTGATGAGACAGAACCTGTTGTCTCAAAATCTGTTTCTGTACAAAGAGAACATTGCAATCAGAGAGAACAAGAATGACAATGATTTGAGAAGAGTGAATGAAGATGTGCAGCTGTTGCACACTGATCAAAAGAACAGAATTTGCATCATTTGCTGCAGCAGTGAGAGCATGTTAATACAGAATGAGAGTTCTGCATGCTGTCAAATCTGAGAAACAAACTTGTATGACACTTACATTATTGTTGTTGCTGCTGTTGTTGCTGTTGAATGTGTTGTATAAGAGTCAGTGCTGAAAGATGTTAATCAAAGAGAATTTCACATATAAGAAATTGTGATGAAGAGGTTGAAGAAGTGAATTGTCACCTCATTGTACAAAACAGAAAATCACATGTTGACAAGCAATAAGAATCTTATTTACAAATCTTACTTGAATAACATGAAAACCACATGCTGACAAGCAATTCACTGTACAATGTTCTTTCTCACTAATTAGAGCTTGACCTTGAAGAAAAAAAAAGAGTGATGTCATGAGTTGAACTCATACTAAAGGTCTTATGATCTAGTTACTGACTAAGACCCTAAGACTAAAGCACTTATCTTCTTGTCTTTGTATGAAGCTCTTCTTTTCTTCTTCATAGTATTCTTCTTGTATTTAGAAATTATTAATTGAGCGTTGATCTCATTGTAAACCTGTGACACTATATATGACTGATGAGTAAGAACATCTACAGCATACACTTTAATAAGAAATTGAACTACAAATATCATAATTTCTATTATATATCAGATGTTGTTAAAAGCAAGCTTACTGTCTTAAACTTATAAAAGTTATGAAAAAGATTCACTTTATATTTTATGTATTATTGTTAAAACTTTATCATGATGAAGTCTTTAACACAATGTCTTCTGTACTATCTTTAAAAATCAATAACATTAAGAAATATGAGATTAAGACTGTTTTAAACAGTTAAGTTCAATATAAAAAAGCATACTATCTTATTAAATGAGTTAAATACTCTGATGTCAGTAATGAGTGACTTTCTTTTGATAACATTCATGCAGACAAATGTACAGAAGCATTTTACAAAGCTTATTTTATGAAATTAAACTCATACATATCATCAGTCAACTGACATCATTTTGTTAAAGTAAAGTAAAGAGATCAAAGAAAAAAGAATTAAACATCTTAGTATTAAAACATGTTTAAAAGAGTAAAAAAGTGTTTTATTTTTAAAAATTAGTTTTTAACTATGAGATGTCACTGTTATCATCAAAAAAAGTTTACAGCATTCTTAAATCACTGTTATTACTTCTTCTCATCATCATTCTTATCATTAAACAAGCTGCTCTTTATCTTAACTGTATGTAGCTTTAGATTTGCTTAAAAAATAGTTAAAAAAAGCTATTATCTATATATACTGACTGAAGAACAGCTGTAGAAAAGTTAAAGCATACCTTATAAAGAATAATGTTTAAAAGACTCTCATTTGTTACAGCATTGCATTTGAGAGCAGCAATCTTATACTTCTTAAACGTTTTTTCAGTGATACATTTATGTCTGTACAGAAATGCTTTTACATTCTTTATAAAGTGTTAAATCTTTAACATTAATGTCTTTTCTTCAGCAGCAAAATTGTCAGCAAGAATAACTTCATAAATATCAGTGACAATCTGATATGCAGTAGTCTTACAGTGATATAACATCAGAATTTAGATGACAGTTAAACACAAAATGCTGAAAAAGAATGAAAAATACTTATCTTCTCACACTTCTTATCATTGTGTTTATATTTAGTGCACTTAACATAACAGTTTAAACATAAATAAATGATGTTTAACTGATTAACATACTGCTTAACACAGTAAAGACAGTATAAATGCAGAAGTGTAAGTGTAACAATTAAACTGACTGACAGTGAGATGTGAGGTGCACTTAAAAGAGAATAAGAAGACATAATATTAGAGCTTAAAGACAAAATGAAAAAAAAAATTTGTATGACTTAAAGACTTCTACACAGCAGAAAAACAACATGATAGTTTAAGTGTGATATAAAGAAAAAAAGATTTTAAAGAATCTGACAGAATTTATATATCGCAAAATGATACTGTTAAATTGCTGAACAATAGAAATCTTTTAAAAATAGGTTAAATTAGTACAATAACTAGCTATAAAACATTTATTAAATGCTGTAATATTTACTTCATACAGCTCAATACAAATACAGTATATGTGTTTCAGAATTGACAATAGAAAAAGTTAACAATAATAAAGTGACTGAAACAGTGTTTTTATTGATAAATGTCATAATAACTATTGATAAATTGCAGAATTATCACTGAAAACAGCTATTCTTGCTGCTTTTAATCAGATAAAGACTGCAGAACTTTTTTCTGTCTTTTTATTATAAAGTGATTTTTCAGGTTTTAATAAGACTGCAAGATAACATTAATATAATAACTGAATGCTGTGTGACTCTATGTTAGCAGAGAACTGTAGACATAAAAAAGAAAATTGTATTAAAAAATAAAGTTAAAGAATTAACTCTATACAATGAGACTTTATCTCAGCTATCTGTCATTTACTTAAGTCTCTCATTTCTGCATATATATATAGAAGATGTGCATCACACATTTATAACCTTTAGTAATCAATCTATTAATGAAGATCACTATACTGCTGCATGTTTATAGAATGCAAACTAATCACTATATATTATTATTATTATTGTGACTGTTACTGTTCATTCTGTCATCTTAGCTTGATCTCACACTATATTATAAGAATCTTAAAGTTCTTTTTTATTAAGTAAGAAAGCTGATTAATATATACTTAGTGACATAATGTTGTAATTCAGTGTAATTTATGTATTGAAGATTAATCTGTGATGACATTGTTAAAGATTTAAATTACATACTTAGTGAAACACATATTAATTAAAAAGTAAGCTTTCATAATGTTAGATTTAACACATGTTAAGGGTTAAATCTTGAACACCAAGCGGTTAACAGTCTGTTCGCTAATCATCAAGTCCCTGTAAGGCCGCTTATAGGCGGGTCTCGCTTACCCAACTCAGACGTTAAATTGTCCCGGCACTTCTCAATGTCTAGCCCTCAGCGTCCTCAAATTTCGGGCAGCAGAGACGATGTGCAGTCAAACTCACTGCTGTCAACTTCAGCCCTGGGTGCTACCTTTCTCATATTTCTTCAGGTCGGATCCCGCGCTCTGACCTTTCTTGTCAACCAAGTTCTCTTGCGATACCTGTCCCCCGAACTCCTGGGTATCTCAACGCAGCTGGAGCTCTATTCGATATCAGTCCTATACTTCGCTCGGGAGAGCTTGAGGGTCGCGCTCCAGAGGCAGCACCAGGAAAAGAATGCAGCGAATGCGCGAGATAGCGGAGGGAACTGGGCACCGAAAGCGCGGAGTGGCTTCGTTGCAGCCGTTACACCAGCCGGACAAGCTCAGACTGTGGTCAATCTTTCATACATTGCAATAGTTTTGGGAGTACCGCTGGCTTACGGCCTTGCAACACTGTATCTTCGCAATGCTGATCCATCCGTCCTGCGTGCGCCCTACTTTCAATTATCTCTCATTTTGTACGGCTTTGCTGCGTTCTTGGAACTCTTAGCAGAGCCATGCTTCGTAATCGCGCAGCAAAAAACGCTGTACAGGATTCGCGCTTCCGCAGAAACTTGTGCAACCATTGCAAGATGTGTCTTGACCTGTGCAACAGCTATCTGGGCAAGTAGGTTTGGGGAAGATCTTGGGGTGCTGCCGTTTGCTGTCGGTCAGACGAGTTACGCCTGCGTCCTGGGGTTGGTCTACCTGACCAAGATCTCGCCTCTTGCAGCTCACGACGGATTTTCTTTAGCGCTCAAGCCTCTGTACTCTAGGTACGAGAATATTATATTCCATCATTGCGGTTCATGACTGATCCGTGCAAAGGGAGCGATCCCTGTTCATCATGTCCTACTTCTCCCGACCTATGTTGGCCCTAAGTGCCAACCTCTACGTACAGTCAGGGGTGAAGCACGTTCTAACGCAAGGCGATTCTCTCCTTATAGCTACTGTTGCAAGTCTTCAGGACCAGGGCACGTATGCTCTCGCCTCCAACTACGGCGGGCTAGTAGCTCGGATGCTCTTCCAGCCAATTGAGGAGAGCAGCCGGAATGTCTTTGGGAAATGGCTCTCACCAGACGCAAGTGGAAAGCCAGACTTCAAAGGGGTGCGCTCCGCAAATCGGTACCTTCGTGACATCCTCCGGTTCTACGCCCTTCTCTCCATACTCGCGGCGGCTCTTGGACCAACGATCGCGCCCCTTCTTCTGAGGTTGGTTGCTGGTTCACGATGGTCGTCTACAAGCGCTGGTGATGTCCTCGCCACGTACTGCTACTTGATCCCACTGCTCGCTCTTAACGGCATCACCGAGGCGTTTATCTCGTCCGTAGCCAGCAACGCAGAGTTGCAGAGGCAATCCATCTGGATGTTCGCTTTCTCTGTTGGATTTGCAAGCGCTGGCTATACATTCCTTCGAGTGCTGGGGTGGGGCGCTGTAGGGCTAGTATGCGCAAACGTGGTGAACATGCTTTTCCGCATAGTCTGGAGCTGGGCCTTCATTACAGATTTTCTCCGTCGCAATGGTGGTTCCTTGGAGGTCTCCGATGTCCTACCAACCGCTGGTACACGTCTGGTAGGCTTTGCAGCTGCTGCAATCCTTGTTGGAGTACGCAAAACGTTCAATGGCGGCTTCGCAGATCTGATGAAAAGCGGAGGCGTAGCTGGAGGTTGTTTAATGTTGCTGTAAGCCTATCTTTTAAAAAAAAATTGTGCACAGACTGATGCTTTTTGCAGCTTGTTTTTTGAGCGAGACTATCTTATACATTGCTATCGAATGCTGCAGCCAGGCGGAAGTGGTATAGTGGTATAGGGAAGAGCATGTAGATGAGTTGGAACCCGCTCAATCATAAAACTTAGTCTTCGTGGCAGCCTTGGTACTGTTAATCTCCTTGTAGAATGCCCCGTATGCATCATGCCCCTTTTTCTTCACAGTGGTGCCGAACTTTAACAATTCGTCTGGGACGGGCTGGTTCGCAGCCTTGAGAACGTTGATCAAACTACAACTCCGTTAGCCAGAGCAGATTGCTTCGGTATGTTCCAATAGACTTACGCGCCAGACTGCGCCTTGTCATGTTCTGTAAACAAGGTTATAGCTATTCCGTCTTTGCCGGCACGACCAGTTCTGTGACAGATCAGTAACAACCGCAACGCGCCACACCTCGAAACTAAGACACGTGCTTACCTGCCGATACGATGTACATAGTCTTCGACGGTCAGAGGGAAGGTTACATTGACCACTAACTTAACCGCAGGAATGTCAAGCCCTCGAGCAGCGACATCTGTCGCTACGAGAAGTGGTACCTTGCCGGACTTGAAGGCGTCCAGGCTCATGGTTCTTTGTTGCTGGCTGAGATCACCATGAATGCCCGCCACACGGAGCCCCTTCATTCTGAGGTAGTTCTCGACTCGTGTTGCCTCCTTCTTGTACAGACAAAAGACCAGAATACGATCATCCTTTTGGTTGCCGCTCTGGTGTTGTTTGATGAGCTGAAGGAGCCGGGTCTCCTTGCCTCGCGGATCCACAACCTCAACGTTTTGAGTGATGCGATTGTTCGCACGCAGCTCGCCGGTTGGATTGTCTCCTATAGAGATCTTGACAGGCGAAGTCATGAAAGTTGCTGCAAGCTCACGGACCGACTGAGGCCAGGTCGCGGTGAACATCAATGTTTGCCGCAGGCCCTGGGTAGGCGTGGTGTTGATTATCCGCTTTATGTCTTCTTCAAAACCCTTGTCTAACATTCTATCCGCCTCGTCCAGAACAAGATAGCCTACGCTCCCTAAATCCGCTGCGCCCTCATTGATGAGATCATTCAGCCTCCCCGGGGTAGCAACGACTATGCTGGCCGTCTTCAGAGCCTTGCGTTGCTCTTCCTTCTGCACACCACCATAGACACAGACAGCTTCCAAACCGGCTGGCGTCGCAAGTTTCTTGATTTGTTCGTGAATCTGCACTGCTAGTTCTCTAGTTGGAGAGACAATGACTGCTTTCGCTCTTCTTGACCTCTTTTCCTTCGGCAATGAGCTGATATATTGTATACATGGCACACCGAAGGCCAGCGTCTTCCCGGATCCGGTCTCAGCGACACCGATTACATCTCGCCCCGAGAGTAAGAAGGGCCAGGCAGCGGCTTGGATAGGCGTCGGCGACGAGAAGAATTTGAAGGGTGCTCGCTGCGCTTGGTCCGTAATTGGTAAATATGCAAACATTGTTATCGGGCGCAGACTTTGGGAGGTGATCAATGGGTCATCGACTCTTATGAAGTTGGAGGAAAGGAAAGAGGCAATGCTGGACTGCGATAAGGCTGTCAGCGCCGGGTGTTCGGAGTAGCCAGATTGGGTAGAAGCGATCGCAAGGGTGGTCGCTATAGAAGACGGCGTTGTAGATGCCGTGGTGTGAATCTCATCAGATTCTGGATCGGTGGCTCTTGTCGAAGAGCTTGCTATTGACGCATGGTCCTTGGCCTGCTTCCTGAGCTGTTTCGTTGCCTTCACGGCTTTTCTGGCAGCCTTGACAGCATCATCCGTCTCCCCTTCAACGCTAAGTGTACAAGTACTTTCTGCTACCTCTGCAATTGTGCTTGGTTGATGAGATTTGTAATCCTCAAGCTTCTTCAGACGTTTTCGCTCTTTACGCTCTTTCTTGAGCAGCTTCTCTGTGGCCTCAGCGCCATCATCAGCTAAGTGTCCCTTGGCTCCCTCGGTGACTTTGCGACTTCTTTTATTCGGCCGACGGTCGAGGTCTAACTCATCGCTAGCTTTGTACAGAACTGTGGGTTCTTCTAAATGATGCTTCGTCATTGAGAGCGGTCTTGTACAAGGGGTTCGTGAGGTTACAATAATACTCGTAGAGAGAGTATTATCTTGTAGAATTTTTTGATGTGTCGTTATTTAACGATCAGTAAATCGGCAATTTAGCCGAGACAGCAGGTTTCCCGTGGCGTGACGTTAACTTACTTGATGCCAGGGCTTGTGTCATGTTTTAGATTATCGATAAGCTCAAAATTTCATCTCAGGCGTCGAGCGTTTCGCTTGAATTCAAGCTGCTCATCTGTACTTGTACCATGATCTCGCCCAGCGTGCCGTGCTGTGCTGTGGACTTGGTCTGCGCTCCAAGCATTCATACATAGATAAACCTAACTGGAGCTATTGGAAGCTATCCGTCAAGACCGTATCGAAGAGGCTTCATTAGAATGTACAAATGATTTTGCCTTTCGTTTTGTTGCTCTCCATCAACTTGTGTGCATCAACGATCTTCTCAAAAGGGAAGACTTTTTCCACAAAAATCTTGAAGCTGCCGTCCTTGAACTTTGGCAGTGCATGGTCTACCAATGTGTCTCTCAACTTGCCCTGGTAATTCTCATCCCTGCTCCGGAGGCTGCTCCCTTCGAACCTCAACCTCTTCCGTATAAAAGCGCCAATGTCCACTCCTGCGGGGAGTTTGGTCCCACTCATTGTACCCAGATTTACGATACGCCCGTCCCGCGCCGCAGCATCGAGATTCCCCTGGAAGAAGTTCTGCCCGACAAAGTCGATGATGACGTCAACTCCTCTGCCTTCAGTAGCCTTCTCTACCTCTTTTGACCAGTCCTGGGTGTGGTAATTGAATCCCGCGGTTGCGCCAAGCTCTTTCACGCAGAAGTCAATCTTCTCTTGCGATCCTGCAGTCACATATATCGCACTAGCTTTGTCTGCTTTTGACAGCTGAATGCCGGCGATTGAGACTGACGAGGCGCCGGCGTGCCAGAGTATTGATTTCCCCGGCGCAAATTCACCGACGAGGTACATCGCTTGGGTCGCTGTTATCCATGTCTGAAGGTAGATAGTCATCAGAAAAGAAAGATTGCCAGATCCGAAGGAGCTCACCTCTGGAATTCCGGCAGTTTGTTCCCAAGAGAGCTCTTTCGGCTTATGGATAAGCATGTGCGTTGACACCGCGATATACTCCGCGTACGCTCCTGTAGTCGGGATTTAGCAATGATTCCTTGGCACGCTGAAATCTTGTTGATATACCGCCGTAAGCCAGACCGAAAACCTCGTCTCCAATCTTGAAGCCACTCTCCGGGGTCTTGCCAAAACTCTCAATGGTTCCTGAAAACTCCACACCGAGTATCTTGGGTGCCTGTGGAGGTACGGGATAGTTGCCCTCTCGCTGAAGCAAGTCCATCCTGTTGAGACCGAAGGCCTTGACTTTGATAAGGGCCTCGGTGTCCTTGGGTTGAGGTTTTGAGACTTCGGTCACGAACAACGAATCGGCATCACCTTTGCCATTCTTTATATCTGCAGTCAATGGAAAGATATTAGTGGGAGCTGTACATGCGCAGGTCCGATGTTGCCCTTGAAAGATAGTCGAGCCAGAACAGCAAACCAGGACTCTCGTGCGATTTTCTTACCAACTGCTCGCATCTTATCGCCCATGTTGACACTTCTCTCTACAATGCGCTCTAAGAGACCGGTTGCGAATTCGTAGATCTGTTATATGTCCGGCAAGATTCTGGTATTATTGAATGAATCTCCAAAGATTAGATCGTGGTGGGGGCGGGGCATTCAGGAACGCGGCGGACAATGACGTTCCCCTTCTGCTAGCTTCCAGCTCTCGGAAAATCACAATCATCAAAAAACCCCTGGTAATCCTCATCATGATTGGCCGAATTGTGATTTGACACAGCTAGAATGGACAAAGACCATGCGACGTAGTGGTTGCTATCAACCCTACCTAAAACCAGCAAAGAGCAAAATTATAATGAAAGCTATGTTGGAAATGGCGACTCACTCAGAGCGCAGACCTATTCGAGATTATACACCTTGAGAAGGTCCGCCAACTTGGCAGACTCGGAGGGGAAATGTATGGCGCTAGCACTTGAGACCTGATACCGGACCCTGTCGGATGTGTCAGTATAAGGATGACATATTGGATGCTGGGAACAAGTACCTCTGTTGATCTTGGAAATTGTCAATCTTTGCTCGGCATTTGAAGACCCAAGACTTGCAGTTGGCCTCCTGAAAGACCTCACCAGCAGCTTTCTCATCGTTATCTTTCAATTCCGTTAATTGGTCCGCGGTCATGCCCATGATCAGTCGCCCAACATCGTCAAAGCAAGACAGCCAGATTTGGCCAGTGTGATCGCTAACGTTCAAAGACATGATGTACCTGTATTCCGGCTTTGGGTGTGTCTTGTCGCATCGCTCGCAGCGCCACTGGCCCGGATCAACTTCGACGACCTTCTTGTTGCAGCCTTCCGATAGACACGCGGGATAAGAGATGTTGTCTTGCTTGACGTAGATGATGGTAGCTTTGGTGGTGAAATAGTCTGTGTTCTCAGACATTCCTAGATTCTCATCCTTGACTTGGATGATTGTTTTGTACGCCTCGTTTCTTCCTCCTGCGGTCCCCATTGAAGAACCCATAGAGGCGTGCGACGTGAATGTGTCTGACCGGCCTTGAGCATCATACCACCCCTTCAATTTGTGCGCTTCGTCAATATCAGGATCAACAGTCATCGAGCCAGAACTGAGTAGACTCAAACTCCTTCCACCGAAATCCGACACCTTGACGCCCTTGAATGCGATGACTGATTCTGGCGTTATGTCAAAAGACGTGGCAGTATTTCCCCAAATTGTCAGGCGTACTGAGTAGTTTGTGTTGTCCACAAGAGTGAGCTCACGCTTGTCGTAGGGCTTGCTTGTGGTTTTGGACGTGATTTGCGAAGTTTCACCAACTTCCTTCAGAACACCTATTGTGTCGATAGTAGTATCTTTCTCTACAGTTTGAAGGTCTCCAACACTGGTGAAGTTGAAGCGCACTTGCGGTACACCGTCTTGCTCCTCCGCCTTGAGGGAGATATATTAGTCAAGATGTCACGAGCAAGAGTGACGGTATCTTGCGCACCTTTTCCACAACGGTATCTTTCTCGAAAGTCAGCTCATAATCGTTGTTTAGGTTGGTGAACTGCTTTTTAGCCAGCTGCACCCGGCATGGATTTGAGATATAGTAGACGCTCCCTTCCTGAAATAAGTCGTAAAGGAGGTCGCACTGGTCCTGAAAGCCTGTCCCACGAATCTCTCCACTATCATCTAGCAAATTGACACTGAACAGCTTTCCTTCGCCATTTTTGTTGTGCCACGTTTTGATATCTGATTTATTCGTGCATCGTGCCTTGATTGTCCACTTATGTGCATAAGGCGAAAGCGCCTCGATAGGGAAAATGTTTGCATGTGCTGATGAGCTCATGCCATTGGTGCGAGAGGGGAGCGAACGTTGTTGCGGCTGCGGCTGCTGCTGTTGCTGTGGCGCCTTAGCACCGTAGAACCCGTTGCTCGAGATTGTCGTCGGCTGGGGCTTGCTCTCTTCTTCAGTCTTCAACTCCAAGGTTTTGGGTTCACCGATCTTTTCGCATTCTCCAAGCTCTTCGAGGACATCAAGATCGAGGACTATAATGATCCTGTAGGAAGTGAGAAAGGGGATGGAGTAGATAGTTTTGGAGACACACCTCTTGCCCTTGACCTGGTTCGCCTGAAATGCCTTCAGCCGGACAAAGCATCCTCTCTTCAGCTTGCCTTCATGCACGACATGGTTGGCCTCTGAAAAGCGATCATCAGTCGCGTGGGAGACCTGGTCTACTTGAGAGGCAAAGCTTACGAGTGGCGAGCATGCTCTGCACGAAGTTCAGAATGTCGCTGAAGACAACCCGGAAGCGTTCTGGAGCGCCTTGCTGCCCAGCCAAAGGCTTGACCTGCACACACTGTAAGATAGGCTGCATTGTTGCGACATTTGTGTCATCGCCGGAGTTGAAGATGGCACTATTGGATAGAGTCAGTGAGCGCCGTCGATATACCACAGGTAGAGTTTGCGTACTTCAAAGAGCCCTGTGAGACGTGAGCAGCGGCATCGGATGCCATGGTCTTATAGATTGGTTACAGCAGACCGCGACAGGCTGTTAAAGACCTTTCGAAAGATACGACTGAGATGAGAGAGGGTATTGTTGACCTTGGTGGCAATCTTTCGAAAGCTCGACGCGATGGGTGGTGGGTGATTATTTGACGCGCTGTTAATAGATGATTTATTACGCGCCTGGTGCTACCCCGCGCTAAGCTGTAAGTGTGGTTTACGTGGGGCGGTTCCGAGTTGTGTATTGTTAGATACATACTTCCTTACTCATTGTACCTCTTGTGCTCATTGCGGACTATCCAGCACACGAACACGTACACGGTGCGGGACTACTATTTCAGCCGAGACTGTAAGCCAAGAACAGTATGGCTGATGATGATGTTGCTACGAAAGCTCCGGAAAGCGATGCAGCTGGAGCAAGCGTCCTACCTGAGGCTACACCGGCCCAACAAGGTGCCAGCATGGGGGTTAGAACCCGTTTCATAGCTACTAATGGAGGACCAACCAGCTGATGAGACTCAGGAGCACTGCGTGACGGATCGGCCAACTGGTATGTTTCGGGACGATGCCCAATCTGTCGCGCACATCGAACTCATTCAAGGCTTTTCATAGCAAGTGGCGGATCACCAACGGGCGTACGTCCAGTCCCATTGCATGCACAACTTTGTGGGCTGAGAAAAAGCTAGGAAATGTCCAAAATCGGTGGTGTAGAGGTACGTGCAACATGGCTATCTTGCCGTGCAGGTACCATCGTTATAGTTTTAGGAAAAGCCTGACCAATACCAATGCCTCAATGAACCGCGAGCCCAGCCGCAAGATTATATGATCTACCTTAAGTACCTCCAGACTGAACACACGTCGGACATGTACTTAGGGCTATCAAACACAATTTACGAGATGTTGTTATGAACAGCATTGCTTACACATATGCGCAGGTTTACATAACCAAACCGAGCGATTACCCCCATTCCCCATCGAAGCTGCTACTCTTTCTTACTAGCGGCACCGGCATACCATCGGTGAACAATCAACTGCAAGCCGACAAATTTGCTGGTGAAGGTTTCTTGGTTGTCATGCCAGACCAGTAGGTTAAGATTTCTGTTATGTTTGGCGGCCTCTTCAACAACAGCGCCGCATGAGCAAGTGGATCTACTTTTTCGTTGTCTCACCGCGTTCGTGTGATTATAGGGCATTGGCATAAGTATATTATTTTCGGAAGAAAGAAGCGCTGAGGCTCCCGATGCAGATTCGCCGGAGATCCGGCACCCAACAGCACGACCGATCCTAATGCGTATCAGGAGTCCTCTCCATCGCTGATCGAGCAGGTCAAGCTTCGCGCAGCCGAGACTGCGAAATCATTCATGATTGACATGTGGCTAGCAAGGCAAACACCAGAAAAGGTACTACCTATACTCCACAGGGTGATGGATGGTGTCAGAGAAGAATTTGCAGATGCCGTGGCAAACGGTGGAGGTATCTATGCTGTAGGATACTGTTTCGGAGCCAAGTATGTGCTCCTACTAGCTGGAGAGCATCCAGACACTGTTGCTTGGGGCCAGGCATCGAAGGACGAAGAGCAAGGTGCTGTGAAAACCGGCCCACTCATTAAAGCTGGCGCGTTGGCTCATGGTAGCTTTCCGAACCCCTGAGCTAAAGGGCGATTCCTGACACGCTAACATAGGAACCCTTGTGACGAGGGAGGACATTGAAGGTGTGCAGTCGCCAGTGATGATGGTCTGCGTGGGTTAGTGTTTGGTAGATGCCCTAGCCTTTTACTTGCTGAAGCATGTCCAGAAAACGATCAATTATTTCCTGACGACATTCGCGAGCAAGGGCGCCAATATTTAGAAACAAATGGCATCGAACATGAGGTCAAGGTCTATTCCGGTGTTCCACATGGTGAGCCAGACTTGATAATGTGCCTTTCTCTTCGGTTGGAGTACTGATCTGGCGGCGTCATAGGGTTTGCTATTCTGGGTGATTACGAGGATGCGAAGATCAAGGAGGCTCAGAAGTCTGCCTTTGATCATATGCTCAGATGGCTAAAAGCCCATTGACCCTTTCCGACTGCATCACTCGCGGCGTTGATCTACATATTTTATGGTTTGCATTACCTTAGTACGCACGTACCTAGCTTTGAAGCTCAACAGTCGTTACAAGAATCCAACTAGGTTATGCGATGGGATGCGCCGAAGATAAGCCGATGCGGACGATGTCGTTACGCATTCGCCGATTCAATAGTGTTATGAGGCAATGATCTTGTTGGTGGGAGCTTTGAGGGGTGAAGAGTGGCGCTGCTACTTAGACGACCACGAGCTGCCGCATACATGTAGTCGAGGAGAGCCACCGCCGGTAGGAAGACGCCTCAGCTTACTCGATGTATACTATGAGGCGCTGCAATCCCAATAAAGCGCTGAACGGGGATGCTAAGCTTGCCTCCAACCACTGTGTAACATAGACGTAAGAAGGGTTGCAGGCCTACGCCTCATTCGAAGAAGCGAGATCGACGTTGGCCTGTCGAGGGGGGTCTTTTGAAGAAATGCCAATACATAATGTGAACTACGAAATACCGTACTGTATATTGAACCCTAAATGTTAGTGTTGTATGTCACAATAATGTTACGATGACGTGCGTACGGAAGTTTCAGGCAGCCATGTCTATGTTCCCATAGAAGCTTTCCACCACAACCTCTTTACCTTAGTAGGAGTTTGCTTAGGCCGAGAGAGTAACAGCTATGGCCTGCAAACATGTTAATGCGCCTGGTGAGTAGTCTTGCCTATGTATCTCGCACGCCTGAGGCTTACCCGGGTTCCACACAGAGCTACATCCACCAGGCCCAAATCAGTCTGTATACCGAGAAGAATGCACACAGTGCTTTGATTCGATTGTATTCCCCCCCTGCTCTATCTTAATTCCTCTAAGGACGGGCACATGACTGATGTGCTTTGTAGGACGATCCCACTGGCTTGAATGTCTGCCTTTACTGTTTCAACGGCGGTTGTACTGGCGAGCGCAAGCATGCGCTGTTACACCGCGAGAGATCAGGGCATCCATTAGTGCTAAACATCAAGAGAACCCGCAAGAAGATCACAGTGAGTAAAATCTCTGATCCTTTATGGGATGCATTGACAGCAATGCACCAAAGCTGACGTATCGACCTTGGAACCCCAGCGCGATGAACCACCACACAAAATCTCCAAGCTTGCCATTGCTGCTGAAACGGAAGCAGATCGCTACAATACGGAGACCCATGTTCTCTGTTACGACTGCTCGCTGTACGACGTTGATCAGACATCAGGAAAGCTACGCGCGGTCGTCGATGGGGTGATGAAAGCCATGACGTTCGCAAGGCAGGAGGAAGTCAAGGCCTGGGAACAGGAGATCACACCGTGCGAGCATACGCTTTGTCTTGAACAAGAAACTGCTCGACAGATTCAATCACAGGGTAAATGTCCGTTTCGAGACTTGGGAGAGCCTCTACTCAAAACTTTCTCCAGATCTGGGCCATTGCTCTTTGTGTGAACTCAAGGAAAACCTGTGGCTCTGTCTCCAATGCGGTAATCTCGGCTGTGGCAGAGCTCAGTTCGGAGGCGTTGGAGGCAATTCACATGGCCTTGCTCACGCGGACGACACATCACATCCTGTAGCAGTCAAGCTTGGCTCCATCACCCCGGAGGGTACGGCAGACATATACTGCTATAAATGCAACGAAGAGCGTACGGATCCGGAGCTGGCTGTTCATCTAGCTCATTGGGGCATCAACATCGCCGAACGTGAGAAGACGGAGAAAAGTCTTACCGAGATGCAGATTGAGCAGAATTTGAGGTGGGAATTCTCTATGACAACAGAAGACGGCAAGGAACTCAGACCCCTGTTCGGCGAAGGTTTCACTGGCCTCAAGAACCTTGGAAATAGCTGCTACTTAGCCAGTATCCTACAATGTCTGTTTACTATTCCAGTCTTTCAACATCGCTATTATCATTTTAGAGAGCACCCTCCGATCTCTGGGACACCAGCCGAGGATTTAGAGACTCAACTTCAAAAGCTCGCAGACGGTCTGCTGTCAGGCCGGTACTCCCATCCAGACACAGACGTTGTTGTCTCTGAACATACTCCCGAGGTGCCGCTTCAGAAGGGCCTCGCACCAGCGATGCTCAAACATCTCATAGGAAGGGGTCATGAGGAGTTTTCCACTATGCGACAGCAAGATGCTTTCGAGCTTCTATTGCATTTGCTGAAGCTGATTACTCGATCTCAGCACATGTCACCATCAAGAGACCCTGTGCAATCATTCCGCTTCGTTATGGAACAACGGTTGCAATGTCTCGCATGCAAGAGAACGCGGTACAGGACGGATGAACAGGACAACATATCTATACCTGTCCCAATTCGAAGGTTACACAGCAAAATTAGCGCAGGACACAGCAACGACAAGGCCACGGAGCCGACTAAGGAAGACTTTGAACCTGTGACTTTAAGGGAGTGTTTGGATATTTTTACAGGTGAAGAGCGCGTAGAGTTTACATGCCCTGGTTGCGGTTGCAAAGATGGGTTTACCAAGAGGACGCTGTTCAAAACGTTTCCAGAGATACTGGCCGTCAACGCGCGGCGGTTCGAGCTAGTTAATTGGGTGCCGACGAAGCTGGATGTGCCTGTTGTTGTAGGGGATGAGCCATTTGATCTAGGCCCCTACAAATCATTCGGACCTCAGGACACAGAAGAGCTCCTTCCAGAAGACGGCGGTCCCGGCAGTGCACCATCATTCCTGCCCAGTGAGACATCTCTTGCTCAGCTAGAGGGGATGGGATTTCCTCGTGTTCGATGCGAGAAGGCTCTCCATGCGACAGGAAATAATGATGCGGAAGCCGCGATGAACTGGCTCTTTGCGCACATGGAAGATGCAGATATAGATACATCAATGGACCTTAGTGGAGGGGCTAGAAGCACCGGAGGCAATGCACCAGTCGACCCGGCGAGTATTGCACAGCTTGGTGACATGGGAATCAGTTCACCACAAGCCAGGAAGGCGCTGAAGGAGACAGCGGGTGATGTCAATCGAGCATTGGATTGGATCTTTAGTCATCCCGATGATCAAGGTGACTTCGGGGAAGATAATGTTGTACAAGAAGCCATGCATGCACCGGAAAAGAAGGAAATCCCCGGTAGCGACAAGCTTCCTGCAGAATTTCAATTGCAGTCGATCGTGTGCCATAAAGGGGGTTCAATTCACGCAGGGTAAGCAGTTGGTAGCCCAGTGATGTCTTGATTACGTTCAATTGACAATCCTAGACACTACGTGGCATTTATTCGGAAGCGCATTCCCGAGGACAAGGAAGACTCGTGGGTCTTGTATAATGATGAGAAGGTAGTGCAAGCGGTAGATGTCGATGAGATGAAGAAATTCGCATATGTTTACTTCTTCCGGCGTCTGTAAGCGTTTTGGTTGGTGGGCAGCTCTCGCTGGTCAAACTGCATCTGGCGGCGTCAGACTCACGAGTATGGCATTGACGGCGCTATGAACAGCATGGCAAAAGCGATAAGTAGGACATACATGAGAAGGCTCGAGATGGCAGACCAGCCCACGTAGAGAGAAGAGCTGCTTTGAGCTGGATCCACATTTCATGCCGCTTGGATGACCGCACACTGCACGTGATGGGAATTTCTTTTATTACGTAATAGCGGAGATCCGGGAAAGCTAACCAAATCAGATAACGTTAAGATCAAACCCTTCGTCATTCTCGCCTTTCATTCATCTACGGAAATCGTTGACCTTTACAACTTACGTTTACTGGAGCATTAAGCCACATCATCGGACCTTGATTAAAAGAAAGTCAAGTTAAATCGCTATCATCAGCTCGATGTTCAGGAGAGTCCTCACGACTGCACCCCGCTCTGCGGGCAGAATCTTTTCCACGACTGTTAGACCTGGAATAGTATCGCCAGCACAGGTAGTGGCACCAGCAGTGGTCAGTGCAAGGAGGAATTATCACGAGAAAGATAAGTACCCTGAGAAGTTGGATTGTGGGAGGCATCATCTGTAGGACGTGGTGACGGTCATCGCTTGACACGATGACTTGATTCCACTATAGAACGCTCAGCTGACGTGAATGATTACTCCTCGATCACTACAGCAAACCGCGCAATGTCGGCTCCATGTCAAAGGCCGACGCTGATGTTGGCACCGGGCTCGTCGGTGCACCCGCTTGTGGCGACGTCATGAAGCTTCAAATCCGGGTCGACCCTTCCAGCAACACAATCAGCGACGTCAAATTCAAGACTTTCGGATGCGGAAGCGCGATCGCAAGTTCAAGCTACTTGACGGAATTGGTGAGAGGGATGACACTTGAGGATGCAGCGAAGATCAGGAATACCGAAATCGCGAAGGAGCTGTGTCTGCCTCCGGTCAAGTGTACGTCATGTCATGCAGACTTTAGCTGTCGAATAGGGAACATTGCTGACAGTAATGAACAGTGCACTGCTCGATGTTGGCGGAAGATGCGATCAAGTCCGCAATCTCGAACTATTACACTAAGAATCCGAAGGCTGCTTCGACTGACTTGTCTGGGACCGGCTCATCAATGCCAAAAGTGGAAGTTGAAACGGTGAGAGAGCAGCAGACGGCGATGGCGTAATATGATAGTACGTCTCATGAGAAGTCGGTTCGTTTTCACGTTTCGTGATTGTTCGGAGGCAAGGTGACAGCGTGGAATGCAAAATTGCTAGGGCATGAAGCTCGTCCCCTTGGCGCTGATCATTGCTTTTGGGCGGGCGTTCGATTGATATCAGTACTTCGACGCTGCCAAGTCTTCTCGCTTGCACAAGACCATACATTGCTACCGCATTGCCTGACCAACTTGCGGTGCAATGGATACATTGGAATCCCTCCAGACTCCAGATTCATAATTCTCGTGACCGAGTCTACACTTGATTTTTATTCCCATAGCTCCACTCCCTACCATGGTTTAATTGCAAAACAATGCTAGAGGAAATCCACGCGATGCATTCGCTCAAAACTGTGGCTTGAGCCTAACTAGCCATACGCGCCTCAGAGATTGTCCACCAAACGCCCCTGTTTTGATGAAAAGATTCAATATCATCGCTGTCGTCCCTGTTCTCATGCTAGGCTCGTCCGTGCGTCAGAGGTCCGCCATCATGTCTTCATCCTCTCCATAATCGTCTCCGGTCATATCCATCAAATTTCCATCGGCAGCGCTCCCTTTTCCAGCCTCTCTTGTCTTTTTCGCTTTCTTAGCCCATTCAATGTACTCCTTACTTAGGCATAGCTTCCTATCTGTCGATCTAACATGCTCTGCCAGCTTCACTGTCTTCTCCGTCTGCTTCACCAGCTCTGCGTATTGCGCCGCTTCCGATTGCAACTGTGGATCTTTGGTGGAGGTTGTGGCGAAACGAAGAATGGAAGGCTTCGACCCATCGTCCGACCGTGAAAGGGTTGCGTTGAGATAGCCGGAGGACATGAGAGACACAACGTAGGCTTCGGTCTCGGCGTGGTCGGCGGGATCGGGAGATGTACGTTCGCCTATTTCGGGAATGGACAGTGCCAGATAGGTATTCTCAAGCTTGAGGATTGAAAAGCGGCGGAATGCATCCAACACTTGAAAAAGTAGTCCCTCATTGCAGTCCTGTAGTTGTGAGCACACATTGGTATCAATACGCAACTTGGACGCAGATGAGCCGTGAGTATACATACATCTCTCCATAAATGCGTCCCAACCTCGAATTCGGCCCTCAATCTCTGACCGTCATCTGACTTAAAGATGTCCGCGACCGCATCATAAGGCTTTGCAATTGCCCTGTAAGCTTTGGCGGCTTGAGAATTTGTCGTCCTTGGCATCGGCAAAGGCTGGAAGGTTTTCGTTGTTAATGTAACATCCTGTTTCTGATGGTATCACAGTGGTCACTTACTTCACCCCTAAGCAGAAGGCCGACAAGTACCCACTTCTTGTATGCCTCAATCATAATTATGCTGGCAGTATTGTTTGTAGGCGCCATGATCACAATCTCCAGGAATAAGAGCGCACGCTCCCATCTTTGAAGTCCCATGTATAGCATAGCCCCGTACAAGAAATACTCGAGGTAATCTCGATAATCAAGCTTGGCCGACAGTCCGTTCGAGGAAGTGATGTAGGAAGAGCTAGATTCATGATGTGCGCAGGGCTGTGCTTGGCCCATGGATGTGAGCGATTTATCTGAGTTGAGGGGAAAATGGTAAATGTCATGGTCTAGGATTGATAATGCCGCACGGTATGCTCGCGCTTCCAGACAGAGTCGAGCGAACAGGTGATGAGTTGAAGTAAAGCATGAGGACGTCGGATCTAGGCGTAATATGGCAGATTGGATAGGGCGAATTGCAATCAGTGGCTGTACCACGATTAGTCAAAGTACGAAATTGGGGAAGCCAAGCCCTCAGCTGCCCGGATCTTAAACCTTTGATATTGCTCTTGCTGACTTGGCGACCATTTCCACTACCCTCCTCCACTCATGGCCGACATATCTAACTTGAATGGGATCGAAGCGCTCGAGGAAATCTACCATCTTCGGCCACAGCGTTCCTGTGGGCAGCATAGCCTTCGAGCTTGCATTGCTTGTTTGCTTGCCGTTATTACTCTGAACACTATTGATGTGTGCGAGGAGAGCGTATAGGTAAGGAAGAGTGTTGATTGAAGGGTCAAGTATCTAGGCATGGACGTAAAAGTCAACCTCCGGTATGTAAGGTGATCTGCAGCTGTGAAGAGCTTTTGAAGAAGAGCTTATGTTCGGGTAGACTGACGTCGAGTAGATCGCCTCCACCAGCGATTTTCCCAGTCAATCTACTGCCTGGAGTTTGGTTGAGCACCTGGAGGAGGCCTCGTATCTGTCGATCATACTCATCATCCGATAACGGGTGCGGAGGTGGTGGATGTGGTGGGAATGAGAGGAGAAGAGGTAACAGATCGTCCATCGGGATGTTGTAGTTCGTGAATATTGGACATATGCAATTATGACAGTGGCAACTGTGATCCGGAGGGATAGATTAGATGGCGAAAGAGAAGGACGGAGGTGTACAGCGGAGATTCGAGAAACGCAAGGCGATGATGATTGGAAGAACAGAGTGAAGCATAACACTGTTACTGACTGAAGTTATAAGTATCTGACTAAGCCAACTTCGCCGCCGATTAGACCGAAACAAGCGAACATGCCTAGATGAACGACGTTGTATCAAACGGCCTGAATGGCCCGGTGTTCAATGTTGCGTAGATCAGTTACAGTACCAAAGTACAAAGTACAGGTACTTCAAAGACAGTCTGATATATTCTTTGTTTACTACCATCGCTACTACTGTCAGGAGTGCACTGTCTCCTCACCACAATGGGAGATTTTATGCAGGACCCTGCTTCATGTACATACATGTATACATGTACTTGTATGGATGTTTACCGCGCACATCTGAGGGCCAAAACCTGTCCTCCTTTCCTTCCGCTGTGCTGCTTCATGGCCTTCAATCGCCCTGTGTGCGGAGCAAAGCCTACCTTACAACTGTGAGATGAATCTCCTGGAATCACGCAGCCCATAGTCTGAAGCGTGCTTATGTGCGATTCCACTGAAACTGTCTCTACCAGGTACCTCTATGATCCTCACAAACTTTGATGACAATGAATGCGAGCCCAGGCCTGCTTCGTCACTCTATCTGAAGCCCCACCAACAACGTCACGATGACAAGAATGACGAATATGGTACGTCGACTCCTGCGTCATATTCTTGTTCAACTGAGCTGGAACTGCTACGGATTGTTAACTAGAGATGCCCTTGATAGGCGCACCATCGGGCATTTCAGCCCAGGATGAGCTTCGTTCGCCGGCGCCAGGAAGCTCAGTCTCGATGCAAGAGCTCGAGCAGCAACAACAAAAGCTGCCCACTAATAATCCCAGAATTGCGCCCGGTCAGGGTGATCCCATAACCCCATCGCCGTTACCGCAGCGGACATCGCAACCGCAGGAAATAGGTGTCATTCCGGCGGCTGGAGATGAAAGGTATTTTGTTTCCATCGCCGTTGGTTCGCAGCTTCAATACTGCGGGATTGGACTCGGACTCTCTTAAGCGTTGTGCCTCCACCATACCCCTCGATGCTCAATTCAGCCAGTCTCTTTTTCCCACTCTAATCTACTTTCGCTGGGAGATTCGAACGTCACTCTGAATTCTTATGACTGACGCATGCCACATGATCCCTAGCTCGCGGCAAAAACAACATGCCGGCTCACCGCACCAACATAGTTGGGTGGTGCAAGAACAACAAGGGCAGGAACAGAGAGCCAAGGCACTTCCTCTTCAACCATCCGATGCCATGCGATACCCACCAGAGCTCAGCTCCCCAGCCGGCGCCAAAGTCGAGGAATACGTCACCCCACTCACATCCCTCGGCCGAGTCTCGGCTCCCATTGACTGCCCGAAATGCAACACGCGTTCAAAGACGAGTACTGAGCTGGTCAGCGGCGACTCAGTCACGTAAGTTGCGGCTCACTTTCGTCTTTCAACTGGGAGCGGCAAAACCATCTCCGAGCACCATTGCTGACAAGCCAACTACACTAGCATGTGGGCCGTCATTCTTTGCTTCCTAACTGCTGCCTCTGCGCCTGGCTCCCATGCGTTATGGATGACTGCAAAGACACGGAGCACCGATGCCAAAATTGCCATACCATCCTCGCAACCGTATCACAGTCTGGGTCTGTGCGCGTTCAGCAGCCCGTGATGGTGAAGTCGGCATATGTGCATCCTCAGCAACCCCAGCTGAGAGATGCCGGGACTGCGGAGCTGGATGCTGTCGACAATAAGATAATTGCCCAGGAGGCAGACAGCATACCCCAGTCGGAGCTGGGAAGGAATGGCAGCGTACTGCGGGCCGTCTATGAACTTGGAGTCCCGGCGGCCGTAGAGGAGACCATGAAGAGGCCTGTTGTATCGGAGCCGGGGGCAGCGGATTGGCATTCATAGAAGAAGTCCATGAATGGGAGCAGGGAACGAGAAGAAAATCTGACACAAAGCTCCAACGGTAAGCTTCTGCGCTTGTATTGGGCTCTGGTTGCTGTATTGACCCCTCCTCCTACAGAGCCTGAAAATCAGCAAGAAGCAAAGCGCAGTGAGACGGTTCAGTCTCAGCCCAATTAACCTGTCTAATAGAGTCTGAAGGCCTCATCGTGCGCGGCACCTGATGTGAGAAACCAAGCAGTAATAGATATGGAATATCACACAGAACATTAGAGGAGACTCTTCTTGAGCTGGACGTTGTAGTGCATGGTAGAACATCTCGCACTTTCTTCTATTTACTGCTATCTAAGAATTGCAGTCTATTTGATTGAGCAGGTTGCATTAGGCAGGATACGAGAGAGAGTCGATGGAACGATAGTGTAGTAACGCGGCCTCGATTAATCGGGCAACACTAACATCTGCACCTAGTAATTAGTTGTATCCAGTTTTAGTGTAGATTACATACTAAATAAACACGGCCGCGTCAGTGGGAAATCGTAAATTCCATACAGACTATGATGTTTTATATATTTCCTATGCTAATCTACCTCACTGTCGTCAACTTTGAGACCCCTAGTGTCTTGTATTCCTTCATCAGATTCTCCACACCCTTGCTACTCATTCTAGACATAAATTCAGCCAAACCCCGTATCCATAGCCGTATAACCCCGTCCCTAATGTCCAATTCCACAGAGTTTCAAGTTTCTCTTTAAGCAATCAGTCTCCTCAAGGGTGTGGGTATGCTCTGTCCAATTGTCATTTCGTCAAAGTATGACTGCACTTTTGTTGAGGAAGTGGGTGGCGGTGAAACTCATCATACACTGCTGCCCAGCTCTGACAGAATGTTGCTGAGGCACTGAGGAGTCTTTCTGGACAGGAATTGACTCCTTTTCAATATTGACAACATAGATAATTTGAAATGACACAGTCTGAATAGGTTCGGACATTCTGACGACACCAAATATTGTCCACATAGGGCTGATTGGTGTTGAATTCATCAATTGACATCACAATGGGTTCCTTATCCAATAGAAAAAGCTTTTCCCTTACAGATTTGATGTCAGAGACGACAGAAATCAATGATGATGACATGGTGGATGACGACAGTGAGATATGTGTAGGTAGGTAGGAAGGTAGATAGGTAATGGACCGCGACGCGCCTGTGTTTATTTACTATGTAATATACACTAAAATTGGATACAAACTAATTACTAGGTGCAGATGTTAGTGTTGCCCGATTAATCGAGTCCTAGTAACGCACCACAGTGTTTTTCGGAGTTATCTTTACGGAACAAATTCAACGCCAGAGAGACAAGGCACCCAAAAAGGTCGTAGAATGTATTTAGCCATTATCAGCATGAAACATAATCATTAGGACGTCTCAAGCACAACTAATAATTCTGGCTCAGTGTTGTGCGAATGCAGTAAACCATGAACTTGTAGTGCGTTGACAGTATTAAATCTTGTTGATCATAGTAGAAAAAGAACTTGTTCCAATTTTGACCACACTTCTGTATTGCAACCCATTGCCGTTCTTCGATTTGTCCCATTGACAGTGTCTGCCGACACCATGTCGCTCACCAACGCAGATCCATTCGCCGTTGCTCAAGCTGCATCAACATCCTCGCAAAGCCTAAGGACGCTTTCGGCCGAGGAGCGTGACGAAGCCCTCACAGCCATACATGCAGGTCTTTCAGATGCAAAGGACAAAATATTGGCTGCCAATGCCAAAGATCTCATGGCGGCGGAAAAAGCAGCGGAGAGTGGAGACCTGAGTCGAAGTGTACTGAAGAGGTTGGACTTGGGTAGGAAAGGGAAATGGGAAGAGATGTTGAAGGGCATACTGGACGTCCGCGACCTTGAAGATCCTGGTAGGTGAGGCTGCCACGAAGCAATTTTGCCATCAACCCAACGCTATCGCTCATCATCCTCCGGCAGGCGGCAACATTACATTGCGGACACGATTGGATGATGGTCTCGAACTTGTGTGTGTGACCTGTCCGATTGGAGTGCTTTTGATCATCTTCGAGGCACGTCCGGAGGTCATAGCCAATATTGCTTCACTGGCGATAAAGTCCGGCAATGCCGCCATTCTGAAAGGTCAAGCTGTTCGCCGCACAAAGGACCAAGAGCTTGCTGATCATCTTTATAGGCGGTAAGGAGTCCACTGAGTCTTTCATTGCGATTTCGACAGTGATATCGAGGGCCCTCACCAGCACTTCTGTACCGAATGCCTCCATCCAGCTTCTCACCACTCGGGATGTCATTCCTTCCCTCCTTGCGCTGGATAAACACATTGACCTTGTCATTCCTCGTGGATCGAACGAACTAGTCCGATACATCAAGAACAATACGAGAATACCTGTTCTCGGGCATGCCGACGGCCTCTGCAGCATTTACATTCACGGAGACGCGGACGTGACACTGGCCGTGAAGGTCGTGATTGACGCGAAGACAGGCTATCCCGCGGCTTGTAACTCTGTGGAGACTCTGTTGGTCGACGAATTTGCATTGTCCACGATCCTTCCCCCAGTCGCGGAAGCCTTACTAGAAAAAGGGGTCTCTCTTCGTTGTGACACACTTTCAAAAATCGCCTTGTCAAGGACTCTATCCAGAGCGCAGGCCACAATCCTGCAAGATTCCACAGAAGAAGACTACAACACCGAGTTCTTAGACCTCATCCTTGCCGTCAAGACGATTCCTGCCACAGCGTCGCCAGCATCAGCTGTTGACCTTGCAATTGCCCACATCAACGCACATTCTTCGAAGCACACAGATGCTATCCTGACCCAGTCTGATGACATGGCCAACCGATTCATAATGGGCGTCGACAGCGCGGGCGTCTTCTGGAACACCAGCACCCGGATGGCGGATGGTATGAGGTACGGGTTTGGCACCGAAGTAGGGATCAGTACTAATAAGATCCATGCCCGGGGCCCGGTAGGACTGGAAGGTCTGATGATCTACAAATACTACATCAAAGGCAATGGACAAGTGGCTGGAGACTATTTCGAAGGTGTGGGAGGTAAAGCATTCAAGCATGAGAGATTACCACTGTAGCCTGAAGAGCAAAATAAGAGTACGCTGCAATAGTAGATTTGACCCAAAACCCGCGCGTAGCATATGCATGATCAATAGTAGACGTTTGCAACGCTTAAGTGGCTGCTGCCATAGCGCGTCTCCACAAGCTGGATCAAGATACACAATCAAAGGTCCCGCATGGATTGATTCGTGATTCCGTATTTGCTAGCTGATGGCAATGTGCATCCGCGCCATTTCTCCTAGTGCAAGCTTGCGGAATATCGCAGACACCACTGTTTTAGAGACCCCGCCACATTGGTCGATCCACTACAGCAACCATGCGGTGCCGATTGTGGCTTAGACCTTGAAACCTCGCGACCGTCTTCGTCCACGGGCCTTCTCAAACTTCCTCCCCTTGCTCTCAACGTAAGGTTTCTGAAAAAGGCCGTTAGCTTTACCAGTCCTAGTCCCAGTATTGCCGCGAGCAGAGAACAGTCAAGTCCTACCTTGTGACTATGAGGCCCAAACCCAAAATGCTTGACCGCCTCCCTCGCATTCTTGGGTCCCCTCAGTAGTAGAGTGTTTGCTCCAGTCGGTGCCATCAACGCAAGCTGATCCAGAGTCAAGCACTCCCCACCTGCCTTCTCGATCCTCGCTCTCGCCGTAGCAGTGAAACGTAACGCAGCTATGCTCATCTTGGGAACGGTAAGCAAGCGGTTGTCGTCGGTGACTGTGCCGATGAGGACGACTGTCTTATTCTTGTGCTCTTCGGCGGCGTGCTCGTTGACGGCTGTAGAAACGATGCGCGAGATTGACATGGGCGGGCGGTTAATGCGGGACATGAACAGACGACGGAGGACGGTCTTGTTGAACTTCGAGTCGGTGCGGCCTTGTGTTGAATGTTAGCTTTGAAGCCCAGCAATTGGTTGATGGCTGCTTTCGTGGGCGAGGACGTACGAGCCAAGAAACGGTAAAGCTTCACGAGGAGTTTGAGGTAAACATTATCACTCTTCGGAGCTTTGCGATGGCTGCTCCGCACGTGGTGCGCGTCCAAGTCGATACCTGTTGGGGTTTGCCAAATGTTAGCCGGTCTGTCGTCTTCCATAGGCGCCTATCGATTGCCTTTGTGCGCAGCGCCAGTACTTTGGTCGCTTCAGATCGATGCAACAGCCTCAAAGGACGACTTACCCATAGCTACGGCTGGTATCGAGTATGGGTGTTGAGTGTGGGTGTCGTTGTCGTGTTCGATCGTGGGTTGCGGTTCAATTTTTTAGCGTACTTCGCTGGTGTGCGCTCGCTTCGCTTACCTAGGGCTGCACGTTCGAAATATGCATGTTACCAGTACCTCTATTCAGACATTACCGTATCTATGACAGACTGTGTGCACTAACTCCAGGCTGTAGAACTTCTTATATGACTAATAACATATACATGCAACACCCAGGGTTTTATATACCATGCATCTACAGAATTCCACGATGAGAGTAGACCGAGACATGTAATGCTTCGATGAAGGTTCCGAAGGACTAATCTAAAGCCCCCTGTTTGCGCCGAGAACCCATGCTGACAACCCCTTAATATGCATACAAGCAACGTGATATCGAGGGAATCCCTGGATCCCTCAAGTAAGATGATAGCCCCGGACGATGAGATGCTGGCCGACACTTGTCAAAGCGTAACCGTGAAGAGGCCATATGAATGAAGTATGTGCCGTCAAACGCCTCAGGGAAACAGTTTCGTCTCCAACCAGGGACTCAATCCTATGGATCGATCTTCCCAAGGCTGATCAAAAAATCTCGTGTGGTTTCATAGCTTAGCCAACTGCTAGCCATGCTCGGAGCTACCTTCAAGAGATTCGGCACTATTCCTTTGTACAGCCCTCTGAGGCCTTCCTGAGAGACGATTTTTGCCACAGCATCCCATATCGACTTGTACTGATAACCGAGACCAGACATGGTGTTAATTTGAAATCTTCGTCGAAGAACATCGCTGCAGCCAAGCATCAGCATGAAGCCTATAACTAGGACGAACATGACGAGGTCTCTCACAAAGGATATGTGCAAGTCTGCGCAACAGCCCCAGATATTGCACCTGCTGCCAGTCTTCGGATGGCGCTTGGATTCTTGTCACCGTCCGGCGTCAGGTAATTTCGAACTGACTCGTAAGTCATGAAGTTCAAGCCAACCTGGATAAGCCGATGATCAGCTCAGGACGTATTCGGTTTTATCAGAATTGACTCACATATGGCGCGACGCCGGCTACCGTCGGAACGATACCACGATATAATGCGAGAAAACCTCCTTCAGTTCTGTACATTGTAACCATTGTTTGCCACATACCAGGCAGCCTTTTGCTTGAGGCCTCGCCGAGAGCAGCGAAAGATGCTGACTGAATAGATAACCGTGTACGAACAATATCAAGAGGATATGTGCAGGTGACGGAGGTGATGCCCGCGGCACCTCCGCATACGAGACGTTTGAACGGTGATAGATCGGCGCCTGGCGAAGACTCGACGAACTAGATCTCGGAGATTATGTCAGTCAGATGAGCGCACTGTCTTATCCATTATTTCATACAGCCCTGCACCTCAAAGGAGCATGACGACGACTATCCTTAGGTTACGAGAACGTGTTTCTTGTAACCATGCACGTTGCTCAAGAGTGCGGTGCTCACCCGCTTGTAGAAACTATAGCTTCCGAACTGCACCGCAGAGTAAGGTACAATCCGAATGCAGTTCGTGCCATTTCCTCGCATCATGCCTCTCCAGCCCTCTTCTCTCCACATCTTCGCCAAACCTTTTCCCACGGACAATTTGTATTCTTCCCTCCCAACACTTTGTATCTGGAAAAGGATCTTCAGTCGTTCAAGTGGGGATACGACCGTTCGCGATACCGCACCGGCCACACCGCCTGCGATAAAAGCAGCAAGGATAGGCTGCGAAAGAGTCCGCCGGAGCTGTTCCATTGTGGGGCTAGGAACAGGAGGTGGCGGTTCGGGTGAGGCGGACTGTTAAGTGAATAGATTAGAGCCCGGGGTTGCAAAACGAAGCGGGAACAGCAGCAGTGCATACAATGCCACCGAGTCCTGCGATGGTTCGTAATGAAGATCCGCGCTCCGTCCCCGACTCTTCAACCGGCGAAGGTTCTCTTCCAGCTAGGCTCATGTTCACGGCGCCCGAAGACCTGCGCTCAAGGCGGCGATTGTCGCGATCACAGTTGATGGCAGAAGCCTGTGAGAGATCTCCGCGACCTCCAGGCCCGACAGTCGGTTTCACAATCTCATGGGCTCTAGATCATGGAGGTTTGGCTTTTCAGGCTGAGCTGTCAGGAGCACTGCGCAACGGCTTATTCGTAAGACTGGTGGCTAATGAGCGGCTCTGAGAGACTTCTAGTTCTTCCCTGAAAATAGTGGCGTCCATGAAAATGAGCGATTGAAAGCACACCTGGCTATGCGATATGTCATGGCTTAAGTCGCCCTATGGATCACAATCTCAGATTGCAGTTATGCTAGCGCGAAATAGTTTCGGGCGAAGATCCCTTTCCATAACAAACCCCCTGATGACGTTTACCAGTGGCCTGTGACTGTAAGTACTCCCGAACACATGGATCTTTGGTCATCTCACGACCAAGCCTGACCTCCGCTCTATCAACTGTGCATCATTCGACACACGAAAGCCAAGCGGTCATGGATGGCATGAGGGATTGTGTGATCTGACGGGTTTCAGCTGGAGCAATCTCGGCCCTTTGCGCACCGGAAGATTGCACTGAACTGCTAAAAATAGCTGGCCAACAATCTTCAGCCGCGACCTGCTTCATGAGAGAGATTACTGGTTATCCCGCATGTCTTTGCGTCTCTGATGTCGGTCTTCTCAAAGCGTCATTTATTGTTGGTTAGAAAGACTCCATGAAGCACGTCACTAACGAGCAGTATTCTGGGATGATTTGGGCTATTGATCGGATGGAGAGTCTTTTTCATCTTTTGACTAAGGGTTCCGCAAGCGTATTCAATATATTGACTCGAAAGCTTTTGAAGGCTGGGTTTTGAGGCCCATCTTTCACAGGATCAAAACCGCTGCTGCATCTACGATCTGTAAGACACAACAATGCGAAGCAGATGAAGAGATCTATCGTATCGAGTAGGGGGTGCAAGCAAGCAGCTGTCCTGAAAAGTGAATGATTGTGATGACTCAGCTCTCGCTTAAGCTGGCTCCAACCCCCTTCGACTTTCACCTTTTCACCTTACCGACGAGCGATCCCTTTATCGCATCATCGTATCTTCTCCGTATCCCATCACTAAGCAATCCACGCACGCCAGAAATCTCAAGTTCTAACCTCAAGCAACATGTCTCGCGGAGGTGGCACGACTCTCTACGTGACTGGCTTCGGCCACGGCACGCGCGCTCGCGATCTTGCCTACGAATTCGAACGGTACGTCAGACACGGTCGATGAATCGAGTCCTCAACCCTCTCGCGTCTGCTCCTCCCTACCTTGTCGTATCTCCGTCGAGACATGAATTCGACACTCCCCTGATCCTACGTTTTCTTCCTTTCGATCGAGCGGTCGCTTTGCCGATTAATCTCCCTTGACCCTCCGTCCCCCTTTGTACCTGTTACAGCTCGAGCTCGCAAAAGTCCTCGAGGACTTCCCTCTCTCTCCATGCCCTGTTCTCGTTCTGCGCTTCCTTCGCATCAGAATATTTCGTCGGTTCGGTCGATTCTAACATCTCTGCCATCGAAGTTACGGACGCCTTGTGCGATGCGACATCCCCGCGCCACGTACTGCGGCTAGTCGTCTGTGAGTCTGCCTCTCCCCAGATATTGCCACGGTGTCAGTTAACGTAATAAGTAGGTTTGCCTTCGTGGAGTATGAGAGTCGCCGCGATGCAGATGACGCCTACCACGAGATGCACAACAAGCGCATCGGGAGAGACGACATGCTAAAGATCGAAGTATGCCTCCACATGTCCTCATGAAACTTAGTTCTCGGAGCTGATCCGGTCTGTAGTGGGCCCGTACTCCCCCTTCTGCATCTTGGCGATTTGACTCCGGACGTGACCGTGGTCCAGGTGGCCGTCGTGACCGCTCTCCTCGCCGTGGCGGTCGTACACCATCTCCCGCTCGTCGGGGTGGGCGTGGTGATTACTCTCCTAGAAAGGATGACCGCCGTGACCGGGACTTTGAACGACGTGATCGCGACCGCTCCAGGAGCCCGGATGACAGAGACAGGGAAATGAAAGACGATAGGGACCGACGTGACGATGATAGGGAGAATGGCACCAATGGAGATGATAGGAAAGGTCAGTGACATAAATCTAAGCCGGTAGAACGTTTGCTGATTTTGTAGTGTCCTTGGACTCTCCAATCCCTGCTCATGATGAGCTTGATACTGCTGAATAGACAGATCGTTCGGTCAACATACTGGTCGGACGTGTGTAGAGTCTCGGTCGGTCCTGCCAGAGGCAT
>JAABUP010002506.1_pt1 | contig 35269 bp, 37 predicted proteins | sample 5559201 | NCBI WGS metagenome assembly JAABUP01 (sample SAMN10711887, study PRJNA513373) | rock metagenome | isolation source: Antarctica rocks | place: Antarctica
TACCTGAAACAGCTAGCGCAGCACCGGCTGCAGTGATGGCCAGGGGCTCTGGGGACTGCTCTCCATCATAACTCAGCACCCACGTCAGAACCTGCACAACAAGGTACACCCACTGGTTTTTGTGGGAGGAAACACAAGGGGTTTTCTCTCTTTTGTCACCCGCAACACAGAGGACTGGTTACAGGTGGTGATATGTGTTTTGCCTAGATTCTGTTCTTGGCAGACGTGGCTGTTGCTTCAGAGCAGGTTGCTTGCAGACAAATGAGTTTTCAGATTTTGGCTGTGGGCTGCAATGAGCATACATGAGAGAAAGATGGCGGTTGTCCCGGGGGGTGGTAGCAAAGTGAAATGATTCTTCCTGAGGGGAGGGGTGGGAGGGGGGGGGTCCAGAGCTAGTTTGTGTTAACAGCACTTCTCTACATCCAAGCTTCACTGCACCTCTGGAGGACATGCTGTTGTGACTGACTTCTGGCACAGCACTCACAGGCTGGTACGATAAGTGCTGGCTTACCCTGAGATTTGACTGTGCACCCTTTTGCTTGCTGCTGCTACGAATATGTATGTATGCAACATACAAAAACCCAGCAGCAGCAGCAGCAGCAGCTTGCAAATGAACTCAGCTTTATGCACGCCGCTGAGCTCATTTGCATGTGCTGCTGCTGCTGCTGTTGGGATGATGCATAGGCAGAAAGAGGCGCTGACCTGGGTTTCTCGGTTCCAGCCCTTCTCAAACATGGGTCTGATGGGGCGGTCTGTGAGTCTGGACACCAGCACCTCACTCTCCCTAGACCGCCCATCACGCTTGATGAACCCACCACTGCAATATTGGACAATGTGTTTTCAGCTGCTGAGTGCCATCAAGCTCAATGAACCCACGGTTAAAGTCACATTGGACAATGCAAGAGTGCCATCACGCTTGATGAACCCACTACTGCAATGCCACAGCTGGTGTTGTCCCAGCTGCAAGCCACATGGTGGTTTGAGCTGCTGGTCAGAACTAGAGTGTCATCACACCCACTAGTGCAATGCCACATTGCATGTTGAGCTGCACAACAGGCTGCTCTGGAGAGACAAGGCTTGACCTGGCCACACCTAGCTCATCATGAGCTGAAAAGCGTTTTTCACTATTGTTGTCTAACAAGAGTGCCATCAAGCTGGATGCACCCACAATTAAAGTCAGACTGCATGATGCATGCGTTGTTTGCTGGTCACGACAAGAGTGCCATCACGCTTGCAAAAGCCCCCACTGCAATTGGTTTTAAGCTGCTGAGCACAACAAGAGTGCCATGATGCTTGACGCACCCAAGGCTAAAGTCACATGAAAGTTGTGAGTTGCTGGTCAAATCAAGGGATGCCGTTATGCTTGATGAACCCACTACTACAATTCAACTACATGTTGTTATCTTGTGGTAATGACAAAAGGGCCTTCACACTTGGTGAACACACCACTACAATTTCAAAAGTCACCAGAGCAGTGCCACAATGCATGTTGAGCTGCTAATCACAACAAGAACACCATGACACTTGATGAACCCACAAAGGTCAGAAGTGGGTGCATTGAACATGATGGCACTTTTGTTGTAAGCAGCACCTCAACATGCCTCATGCAGTTGCAGTTGTGGATTGATCAAGCGCCATGGATATCTTGTTGTGATCAGCAGCTCAACATGCATTGCTGCTGGTTACAACAAAAGTGCCATCATGTTTACTGCACCCACTGGTGAGTTTCGAGTGCATGTTTCTATCTTCAGGTCACAGCAAGAGTGGCGTCACACTTAATGCACCCAGCACTACAGTTCCACAAATTGTTTTGAGATATTTGTTGAACACATGTCTTCTCATGCCATCGCGCTTGATGAACATCTGCTAAAGATCCACAATATATTGTAAGCTGCTGGCAACAAGAGTGCCATCATACTTGTACACCCGCTGCTAAAGTCCCACAATGTGTGTTGAGCAGCTGGCCAAATCATGAGTGCCATGATGATTTTGACACCCGTCAACACAATTTCACCTGGTGCTGTTTGAAATAAGAGCAGGAACATTTGATTTGACATGCACCAGCTCAACTATACTGAGTCTAAAAGGGCTGAGTCAGCATGCAAAGCGTCCAAGTTAACCAGCAGTTCTTAGTAACTGCATGCTCCAGCACAGAACAATAGTCTAGTCAACTGGAGCAGGCAGATGCAAAGAACTGCTGACACTGAGACACTGCATTCATCACAGCATGTGTGCCAATGCAAGGTGTCACGTACTGCAAACTGCATGTGTTGCATAATGTCACACTCCTGTCCTCAGCTTGATGCAGTATTGTACAGCTTTGATGAACCGCCTATGCAGTCAGATGAGTCACGCACTATGTCTGTACGTGTGTACATGCAAATGACAGCTTGCTCACCTTGTTTTGCCAGCAGCACTGAATCTTTCAGTGTAGTTGACTTGCAAGGGAATGAAGGAACCATCACCGGTAGCCTCCAGGCTGCAACAGGCTGTTGTGTACAAGACCTGTAGGGACAGGTGATATAGTCATAACTGTGTAGCAGTACACTTCCCACCTCACTCACCAATGTAAACGTGCAGGGAGCCTTGATGTTTTGATTTGGAGTGCACAAATAGAATGCTCAAAGCACAGAGTGTGCCTACCGTGTCACCGTATGTGAGGTTTACAGCACCATTAGCCTGTCTTCCTATCTCTCCGGTCTCTAAGGTCATCTGCTTGACAAACGATGTGGTTCTAAGACTAATCTTCTTGGGAGGAAGAACTTGTTGGAAGAGGCTGCCAAACGTTTACTAACCGACCTGTCTGCCTCCCACATCCATACTCAGCTTTGTCGCCTTTGGCTGCTCGGCTTGGCAAGTGACACCAACGCTGCTTTTGGTGCACCGCGCTTGTCTCCGCTTTGACAAAAAATCTTGTCGAGGACGGTGATTGCGGGTTGAAAGATGCTGACCAGCGTTAGAACGTGTGCTAGAAGCTCCACCATGGCATGCTTGAGGGCGCGATAGGATGTGAAAGCAATGTGGTCGCCAGATCGCAAGTCGGCAGCCCGGTGCCTGATGCTGCAAAAGCATTGTAATAGGAGGCCAACACTCAGCTATTGCCTGATGCACATTTCTCAGGACAGAGTGAACAGCGTAGGTCAGCAAGCACGAGCGTACAGTTTGGCACGACAGAGCTCAGGACAAAGCTAGCCCTAATAGGTTACAGACAGGCCAGTATACACACACTCACGGAGGTTGACATACAAAGTATGGTCTTGACCCACGTATGTGCTTTTAAACCTGGACACAATGTACTCTCAACTGCTGTCCCAAACAGCAGGAGTCCTGTGCATCTGCTATCACCTATTAAGGTAATCTTGGAGGTGGGCTTGCAGCTCCCACCCCAAATATTTTGAGCTGCTTTGGACACGTCGCTGTAATCTGCCGGGTGAATTGAGAGAGTGCACACAGTGATTCATGCCAAGCCAGGTGCATCTGCTTGTTACCTAGGTATTCACAGGCACCTCTGGTTACTCTTATTGCATTGTGTGGACAATGTTTTTTTTTGTTGCTCAGTGAGGTGACACCCCAAATATTTTGACATGTTTTGGGACCTAGGTGGAACGACGTTTGTTGGTCAGTGCCTTCGAAGTGATGTGCGCAGCTTGCTCTGCCCCGCGCTAACTCTCCTTTGTGCCCATCATGATGATCATGTTGATCAATTGCAATATTAATAGGCGATACGTATACGTGTGTAGAGTAACATTGTTAATGATGTAACTCATCATATATCCGTATTGTATATTGAGTCGATCAACACACGGTAATGTATTGTCCTGCATTTCGTTGTTGAAGGCGTGACCTATCGACTTGCCGACTTGAGCTTCCCCATTGTAGCTCACATCGTATTGAGTTACTACGTGTCGCATGAAGGGCCGATGGTCAGGGCGACATGAGAAACGCCCTTGTCTTGTCTGCAGCTGGCTTAATATGGCGCAGGCGCTCATTGGCGCTCAGCCAAGCAAACCCTCCACAACCAGTCGCAAGTGCAACTTTACAAAGGGACTGGCCTCAAGCGCCCACGTATTCATGCAGCTGCTGCAATGGTGGCGAGATCGGATGTGTGAACGAGATCACCTGAGGCATGCAGCCCTGGCCGCATCAAGTCACGCAAATATTTGCATCAATTTTGCAGGTAAAGGGAATAATGCACATTCCCATCGTTGCACATTTTCCTGTGCTAATCGTGCCGCGCGTTGTCCTGGCAGGTCGGATCACAGAGCAGACTGCAGCTCCTCAGGTTTCGCGGCAAGCCAACGCCTCCAACTCATGGTCAATGGCAGTAAATGGTCCTCCAGAAAAGCCGCTGACCGGCGCTTCCATCCACAATGCTGCTGACGACTGATCCAGGTCAGGTTTGCTGCTTGTTATGCATCAGCTCCAAAAACGCTGCAACACCCATGTTATTGTCTTGGAATTGCTACATACACGTGTTTGCCCATGCAGGGTGTATGCTGGTCATGAAAATGCAGTACAGTGTCAAAAGCATGCTTTGAACAAGGCAGACTCAAGGCGGGTACTTGCATCTCAGCAAGATGCAACGCGCACTTGGCACCTCTCAATATGGAGACTCTTCTGGAAAGTTATTCAGGTGCCCTCTCAAAACCCACAATCTTTCAGCCCAATGTTGACCTTTACACGCAAGGAAGAGTCTCCAGAACTGCTGCCACGCACCATCACAGTGTCCATTAGACATCCCAAATACCTTTTTGCTGCTTGCAATTAAGCCGGCCCATGTGATACATACAGCGACATTTGTGATGGGTTTGTGACATGCCCAACTTCTCATTTATGCATGCCATCATGATGAATCAAACCTTTGCCCTTTTCGCCACAGGGCTCAGTGCAACACCCCAACAAAGAGCATCATCAAACCTGATGAATGCGGCTGGCAGTTTGGGGATATTGCAAAGTGTGGTTTGGCTATTGACTGCGAACGGTGGGTGCATGGCCAAAGTTCTGGTCCACAACAACAAAGCACAACAAAGATTGCGGAGTGATGGCTCCAACAGGCTTGATGCTAGATGAGGTATGTCCACTAATAGCCTACTGTAACGAATCCGACCAAAAACTACCTGATCAAGTGATGAGACCAGGCCCCTGGCCAAGGTGTCTCCTAGTCTAATTCTTTGGATTGTGTACCAATGTAACGCCACCACGTTACACCTAGCTTGGCAGTACTGTGGCACTAGTGCACTTATAGCAATACTCAGATAATGTAGTTGTGAAGGGCAGCGATCTCAAAAGTGTAAGATTGCTGCCCTTCACATTCTTCATGCTCTTGCATGAACATGAGAATCCCGTTTGCATGCTGACACGCAAACAGGATTTTCATGTTCATGCGAGAACAACTGTTGACCCATTGTTAAAACACAGCCCGAAGTGTATCGTACCAAAGAATTCATGAACAGTGCATTGCGCAGTGAAAAATGCTCCCAGTGGGTAGTTTTTGAAAGCAGTTTATGAAGCCAGTAGAGCAGGTGGCACAGTCTCATGGAGGGCCTGCCTCCTGCCAGACTTCTGTGAATATGGCGCTCTTTAATAACAATACTAACAATCAACAGTAATCAATAATACTCAATACCAACCAATTTCAATAAAAATAATAGTCAATTGGCCTTCCAGCTCATGATGAGCTAGGTATGTGAGGGACAAGTCTTTGCACTTTGTGTGCATCCTATTGATTGTCAGGAGAGTTTCATGGGCAATGCCAACTCAGAGTCACAGCTAAGTTGTCCTTGGCCGTGAGAACTCTCTTGACAGTGGATTGGATGCACGCAAAGTGCGCCTTTCCACAGAAATCTGGCAAGAGGCAGGCCCTCCATGAGACTGTGCCACCTGCTCTATTGTATTCACATACTGCTTCCAGACTACATGCATCAGGCTGTTTTGCACCATGCAACACACTGTCAGTTGTACACTCTAGATGCTGAATTGAGCTGACTTTATGATTCTGCCTTCTCCAAGAAACTGATGGGCCTTCTCTGGTGTTACAAGTGTTGGCAGTGCACTTGTAGCAGTACTCTGATAATGTTGTTGTGAAGGGCAGCAATCTTAAACACATAAGATTGCTGCCCTGCACGTTCTTCATGTTCTTGCATGAACGCGATAATCCTGTTTGCATGTTGACATGCAAACATGATTTTTGTGTTCACCTTGAACAGATTGTTGACTCATCTGTTACATCAGAGCCCGAAGTGTATAATACCAAGTATTCACTAACAGTGCAGTGCACAGTGCAAAATAGTCCGTTGGGTATACTTCAGAAGCAATTTGTGAAGCATTGTGAGCGGGTGGCTCACATTGAGACTGTGCCACCTGCTCAACTGGCTTCACATGCTGCTTTTGGAATACATCCATCAGACTATATTGCATCGTGCAATACACCGTCAGTTGTACACTCCTGATACTGAATTGAGCTGATTTTATGATTCTACACAAGGCGCAAAAAGGTATGTAGTCCATGTGCTCCTTGCTGAGGAGCTGGCGCTGACACAAGCAAGATGATAAAGCAGACATGTACATTTGTACACATGCACACACACAAAGTCATGCTGACTGTACAGTTGACTCTCAACTTGACATGCTAACAGTCAAGTTGGAGGAGAACCGGACTTTCAGCATGACTGCGTGTTGCATGGTTGTGCTTTCATGATTGTAAGAGCCATGCCTGTGTCCATGCCAGATGCTGTGCTGTAACAGCTTAACAGCCAATGCCCAATACAGCAGTAACTTAGAGCAAGAAACACCTGATTGTTCGGTGTAGTCAGCGCATCTTTGCAAGCTCACGCTATATGTCAATGCCTTCAGCCGTTATATCAGAGTAGATTTTCCAGAAAGTCAATAGGCAACTTTTAACAGGATCAACAGCCTCAGGTGCGCACCCTAAGGTTCCTTGACTGTGACAAAAGTTACGTTTTTCACTTCTTGGAGGGCTTGACCATATTTGCAAAATGGCAAATGCAAAACATATTGCATCATAACAGCTGCATGCGCATATGTCAGTCCTGCTGCAGTCACGCAATCCTGAGTGTCTTAGGTGATAATCTCAGATACCATGGAAGTGCGTGAGAGCAGCCGGGCCATCCTCCGTTTTTTTTATTTTTTGTATGTCCCCCAGGGCACCCCAGTATCTTACCTGATTTCTCATTGAATTGACGCAGAAAGGTACAGTCTCTCCTTCTCTTTTCTTCGGGTATGTCCAACCCAAGTCATGGGAACCTTGATCAGGCATGTACAACAGCATATAGCAGCAATTGATGTAGCTGGAGGTACATGCCTCAGTCTTGCTGCAGTCATTTAGTCCTGAGTATCTCATGTGATCATCTGCTGAGACTCCAAGCACAACTGACTTCAGCAAGACTGTAGTGCGTATTAGATATGTGTGAGCTCAGTTTGGCAAGCCATCATCCAATATGCACAGCAGCGTGTTCAACACAATATGCCTCGTGTGAGAAGCTTGTTTCAGTCTTGCTGCACTTGTGGTCCTGAGTGTGTTGAGGTGACCGTCTCCAGTTGCCATATCTCTTTGGTTCCCAAAAGTTGCCACTTGTGGGAGTCACAAAGGTAATGTAGCTTGAGGCGGAAGCCTCAGGGACTCAGGATTGTGTAGATACAGCAGGACTGTGGCATGCATTTCTCCGTACAAAAAGCCTGCCATTTTGGCAATATCAAACGGCAGGCCAAACACAACTCTTTAGCACAGCACGAGTCCTACAGGCTTGTGCAAGTCTTAATGTTTACTATCATTTCTCTTGAACAGACGGCGCCAAATGGTGTCAAAAATCATCTTTCACCAGCAGTGACACACAAAGCATGCACTGGGTTACCTGGTGCATAGGCTGTGCACCAGAAAACCCTTGTGCCTATTGTCTGCTTGCTGTTGTCTACTATTTTGCAGGCATTGTCTACCAGCATCAAACAGGTGCATCTTGTTCAAGACCTTCTTGCGATCACATGTTGCATGCCGGCACATCTTGTTATTTTGCGCCCTAAGCACCATTAAGCACAAAGCGTCCTGATTTGGACCTTGCTGGTAAATTGTAAACAGCTGGGGGATTTGCTGTGGGTCTCAAGTAACCTCGCTGAATTAGCATAGGGCTAAGCAAAATTCCAGCTGGTTTTGCAGTTGCAAATGTGTATTATAGGTTCGTTTCAACATAAGCACAGCGAGCTTGCTGCATGCACAATGGTGATAGGCACTTTGAGCTGGATGCATGCGCAAGAAGAGTGAGTCCAGGCTTTTTCAACTTCTGCAGCAGCATAGCAAAGCGCAGCTACAGCATACGAGTAGTGAGGTGCATTGACAGCTGAAATCTTTGCATGTCTGGCAGCATGTACATGCAAAGATTTCAACAGGCACTGCACCTGACAACTTGTATGTTGTAGCTTTGCTTTGCCGACACAGACCACAGACTGGCAGCCGCTCAATGATTGTATGTCCCGGCTGGCTGGGTACACCAAGTGGAGCTTTAGAAGCTTTGGTGCAAGGTCTACTTGGGTGGAAATATAGTATAATTGAAAAGCAGCTATGCGCCTGCGTACCTTTTAGCAGCAGCAACATTTTTGCATGTCCAGGAGCTGAAATCCCAGGATCAGTATGGTCCCCACTAAAGAAGGCCTTGTGCTATGCAGGCTCTGATGCAGCGGCCCAAAGGCAGGACAGCATGAGTGAAGATTACGCTATTGATGAGCAGATCTTCTGTTTGCAATACTTCTTCCTGCTAATTGTCGGTGAAGGAGACGAGATGCACGGGTGGCATGCCAGGAAGGCGGGAAGTGGGCCATGGCATGTTGGTGCAAAGAGTTGTGGCGCCACTTGTGCCTGATGAGGTGAGTGCAGTCCCATCTGCTTTCTGATTGCAGCAACATGCCTGATACTCAAAGTACGTCATGGACAGGACTAGTGGTACACGCCCTACTTGTCAATGCTTGTGGCAGCAGAAGCAAGGGTAACAGTCCATCGCCATTATCTTCATTGCACAGTGTTATGGGAGAGGAGTATCAGCAATTGTCGTAGCTGCTGATATTCCCACCTCATCATACTGAACTTTGCTGCAGCCAGCTTAATCCTTCGCTCTCTCTGGTGTCCTTCAAGCTTGCACAAATTTCAACGTTTCCTCCTACATTTTGAACAAAGTTCGGACGTCACCCAATAGTGTGGAAACATACAGAAATCACTCTCCACCACTAGTGACACAGAAAGCATGCTCTGGTGTGTGGTGCACAGCCTGCCATTGCACCAAAAATACCTTGTGCCTGCTGCCTGCTTGCCATTGTCTACAACTTTGCAGGCACTGTCTACCAGCAATCAAACAGGTGCACCTTGTTTGAGACGTTCATGTGATCACATGTTGCCTGCTGGGAGATCTTACATGCGTCCACTTTTGCATCCTCCTTCAGACGCCTGGGCTCAGCTACATGCAGAAAGAACTTGAAGCGCAAGGCTTCACACATACATACAGTTGCTGTCAATGGACAGTCGCGTTTGCACAGCTCTGTCTGCAGTCTGTCTGAGCTGTACGTGCATGACAGCTATGCACAATACTCAAGGCCTGGATTTCATTTTGCACCCTAAGGAAACCCTGATCTGGTGCTTGCATGCCAGTTGTAAAGACAGCAGGGGACTATTCTGTTGCTCTCATCTAACTCTCTGGATTAGTTGAGAGCTAAGCAAAAGTCTCAGCTGGTTTTGCAGTCAAAAATATGTGCTATGGCTACTTTCCAACATAACAACAGCGAGCATGATCCATTGACAATGGTGATAGGCACCTTGAGTTGAATGCACACGCAAAAAGGGTGAGTCCAGGCTTAAGCTTCTTACAATTCCAGCAATAGCATAGCAGAGCACAGCTCTTGCACACGAGTAGTGAGGTGTGTCGATCGATCGCGATGTTTGCTGCTGGTACATGTGCATACTGCCATGTTGTGGACAGACTGGCAGCGTGTATATGCACGAACAGCAGCCATCAATGCACCTGACTACTTGCATGCTGTAGCTGTGCTTTGTTGACACGCTGCACAGACTGGCAGCTGCTCAATGGTTGTAAGTCCTTGCTGGCTGGCTACACCAAGTGCATAACCTGCAGGATCGTGTGCAGATAGCATGGGACTTTTTTGGCTCTATTGTAGCGCCATAATACTCCCAAGCCATCTTCCCACCATCTTGCAAGTTCTCCACTTGGTGCATCCAGCCAGCAGATACATACAGCCTCCGTCCATGGGCTTGGAGATTCACATAGGCATCTCCGATCTTTAGATCATTGCCTAGGTGTGCTTGCAATCTGATGTCGGTTCAAATGGACGCACAGACATGAAATATTTCTCAGTCTTGCTGCATCTTTGCCAACCTTCAGTGTCCTCTTGCAAAATCTGCATAATGATTGAGGTTCAAAGGGCAGTGTGTGAACTCAGCAAGACTATAGTACTAGTGCGTATCAAACATATGTGACCTCAGCATTGTACAACATGTGGGCCATCAGTAGAAATGCGCAGCGGTGTATATAAAACAGTACGCCTCATGTGAGAAGTTTGTCTCAATCTTGCTGCACTTGCATTATCCTGAGTAACCCGAGTACACATATTTGGTCTGTGACCATGTTCTGAGCTGCTCTTGCCAACATATGTTTGAAATGAAGTTGATGTGGTCAGCTCATGAGCAATTGCAAAGCTGATCAGCAAATGAACAAAGACAAGGCTCAGCTCTAGTTAGGCCTCAAGCTTGCAGGTCAGTTTCATTTTTAGTGCAAAATAGTATGTTTCCCGCTTGGGAACTTAAGAAGATGTACGCCCCTGATAACAATTGCTCTTTACTTTCAGTGATATTTTGAGCGGCAGATGACGTGATGCATGCCAATGTTTTGTCATATGCTCAAGTTGGGGTCGTTTTAGGGTCTGTTTTAGGTTTAGTGGGCCATGGCAAGTCTTCCTCAGACCATGCAAGTTTCAAGCCCATGCAATCCTCATCATTTCACTTCACCTCTTTTGGTTCTCAACATTGGTCTGTGGCACAACGAGACTGTTGCCACAACCTAGTCTGGTGCTTTTTCTTCCTCATTTCAGCTTGGCAAGCATGATTCAGACGTCAAGCGTTGTGTCCTGAGCTGTGCTTGGCAGCTTGGTATAAGAGTTGGCTATTCATCAAATTGACGCCAAAAGGTGTAGTCTTTTGTTTTCTTTTCTTCTCTGTCCATAGCTGTGCGCATCTGGCTGTGAACACTACAGTTAAAGGGCACCGGGAGGGTCAACAACTTGTAGCAATCACAGCTATATGCTCGCATCTGTGGCACTCCTGCTTCAGCTTGCAACGACTTTCAAGTCAATGATCTAGGAAGAAAAGCACGCGTCTAATCTGTTTCAGCAATCATAGCGGGAGCCTCTTGAGGCGGCAGCCCAGCGCTAACATTAACACATATGTGAACAACATCAGGTACATACCATGCTTAACTGACGATGGTATGAATCTCGTGTTATTCACAGAAGTGTTACTTGTTAGCTCTGGGCTGTCGCCTCAAGCCGGACGCTTTGTTTGATTATCCTCTTGAGAGATAAAACGTCATCTGAGCTCAGCTGGTGAGTCCTGATCAGATGTGCATCTCAAACAATATATTGAAGTGGTTATGGAAATGATCTGAAGCTTTGCGGAGTCACTGACACTGTATAGTACCAGTGACTCCCAGAGGCTTCTGCTAATCACTTCAGACACTCAGTGCAGCAGCACTCAGGACTCATCAAGTGCAGCAAGACTGACTTGTGCATCTCTTCCATCTCTCAAACAGCACCACTATACGGATGGGTCTGCAACACATACTCAATGTATGTATTGATGTGCTGCATACTTGATGTATATGCAATACAGCATGCATCAGTTGAGACACATCTTGTAAGGTAGCAATGCAGTCTTGCTGCAGCTGTGAATTCCTAGGGCATCTCAGAGGGTATGTTTAGATGCCAGGGTTTTGATGGTTGCAGCAAGACCATCCTGACGAAGATCTGTCAACTGGTTGAGCTCAGCTTTGTGAGCCTTTATCAGGGATGCGCACTAGCATATGCAGAATAGTACGCATCATCAGAGTTGCATGTCTCGGTCTTGTTGCAGTCATACAGCCTTGAATGTTTTAGGTACCTATCTGCTGAAGTTTTCTCGGTCTATTTTGACTCCAAGAAGACTGTCGCACATGTAATACATCTTGTCACCTGCTGTTTATTGTGGGTCAGGCTGGTGCCCTGTTTCTCATCAAAGAATGTGCTGCAGAGAAACACTCTGTTGAGTACCTGGACGACTGGCCTGGCTGCAACACATGTTGAACAACGTGTCACCTGCTTTTAATTGTGGGTCAGGCTGGTGCCCTACTTCCCATCAAAAGATTTGTTTCAAACACATTCCGTGGGGCAGTGGTGTCAACCTGAGCCACAGAGCGTTCAGAGCAGCCGTTGCCAAGCAAAGCAACTCATGACTAGAAGACTTCACAGATCAAATTGTTGCGAGCTTTACTATAGGCAACGACACAATTCGCTGTGCAGAGTCAAAGTTTCATCCCACAAGTCAGGGGAAGCCAGCCGTAGTCACATGAATGCTCACATGGTGTGAGTGTTGTGTTGACCTTGAAGTGAGTCAGCTGGGCTCTTATTCGTATCACTCACTCACTCACTCACTCACTCACTCACTCACTCACTCACTCACTCACTCACTCACTCACTCACTCACTCACTCACTCACTCACTCACTCACTCACTCACTCACTCACTCACTCACTCACATGGAGCAAACAATGTGCTAATGCAAAATCAAAGATATTTTGTTTGGTGCACATCTGCTTGAGCATGAGCTCATGTCACAACTCAGGTTACGCAGCTGCAAGTCTACGCAAGCTGTTCAGACAGCATGATGACATGCTCGCAGAGTGCCGCACAGGACCAGCAAGTTGACTAGGGACAATACATGCTTTGGTTCGGTTTTTGACACTGTGTCATGGATGCAGGATGCGCTTAGGAAAAACACCAGCTTTGCTGTTTTGTTGGTCGGAAGGTCTAGCATATGAGCTTTAGAAGCTTCAGTGCAAGGTCTCCATGGGTGGCAATATGCAAAAGCAGCTATGTGTCCATGTGCTTTCTGGCAATAGCAATGTTTCTGCATCTCCAGGAGCTGCAATCTTAGGGTCAGTATGGTCCCCACTAAACAAGGCCTCGTGCCCTGCAGCCTCTGATGCAGCGGCCCAAAGGCAGGACAGCATGAATGAAGACTACGCTATTGATGAGCTGATCTTCTTTTTGCAATACTTCTTCCCGCCAATTGTCGGTGAAGGAGGCAAGATGCATAGGTGGCATGCCAGGAAGGCGGGAAGTGGGCCACAGCATGTTGGCGCAAAGACGTTTGGCGCCATTTGTGCCTAAGGAGGTATCTACATCTAGTTTCTGGTTGCAGTAATAGGCCTGAAAGTCAAAGTTTACTATGGCGGTATGTTCTACAAACATTCCTGAGTAATGACATGCGCCTTGTTTCACCTTGTCTAAAGACTCTTATGCAATGACATGTTGCTTGCTGGCAAAATTTACTTGCATCCACTTTGGCATTTTTTTCTCCAGACGGCTGGGCTCAGCTACATGTAGACAGCAGCTTGAACACATGCAAGGGCTTCACATACATACAGGTGCTGCCAATATACAGTTGTGCATGCACAGCTCTGTCTGCAGTCTGTCTGAACTGTGTGTGCAAGACAGCTATGCATCATACTTAAGGCCTACAGTTTTGATTCACACCCTTACTCAACCCTGATTGGACCTTGTTGGTAAAACTGTAAATACAACTATGACTTTTGGTTGGCTCTCGCCTAGTTCTCTGGATTAGGTGAGAGCTGAGCAAAAGTCTCAGCTGCTTGTGCAATTGCAGACCTGTACTACATGCAGCTACTTTTCAACATAACAACAGCGAGCTTGATCCATTCACAATGGTGATAGGCACTTTCAGCTGGATCACTGGCTGGATGCACTCGTACCAAGGGTGAGTCCAGGCTTCAAACAACTTCTGCAACAGCATAGTAAAGCGCAGCTACAGCATACGAGTAGTGAGGTGCATTGACAGCTGAAATCTTTGCATGTCTGGCAGCATGTACATGCAAAGATTTCAACAGTCACTGCACCTGAATACTTGTATGTTGTAGCTTTGCTTTGCCGACACAGACCACGGAGTAGCAGCCGCTCAATGATTGTATGCCCAAGATCTCCACTTGGTGTATCCAGCCAGCAGAATTCTTTCAAAAGTACACCCTCCCTCCAGGGGACTCGAGTTTCATATAGGCATACGTCAGTGTTGCTGCAGTCATACAAATCTGTGTGTCTTAGGGGATCATCTCAGATACAGGGGTTTTGCATGGGTGAAGCAAGACCATCCTGTTGTAACCTGTTGCTGGCTTTTTGGTATATACATATATGTCCAAGCTCAGCCATGAGACTTCTTTTTGGTTCTCGGCATTGGGTTGTGGCACAGCAAGACTGTTGCCAAACCATTGCAACCTAGTCTGGTGCTTCTTCTTCAGTTCAGCTTTGCGAGCATCATTTTGACGTCAAGCGTTGTGTCCATAGCCTTGAGCACCTGGCTGAGTACTTAACAGTCGGAAGGCACTAGGAGTACCAACAACTTCAAGCGCCCTGCTTGGTGCTCACAGCTGTGGTACTCTTGTTGCACTCTTGCTTCAACACAATGGTCTGAAAACAAAGAACAAGTGTCTTTGCTTTATAGCAATCCTGAAAGGAGCCTCCTAAGGCAGGTAGCCCAAGGCTAACAACAATACATCTGTGGACGTCATCAAATAAAGAGGCTTGTTTGACCATTTTAATGAGAGCTAAGGCACATTTGAGCTCAGCATGTGAGCCTTGATCAGATGTGCACAGCGCCAGCAACTCATGTAGACTCATAGCTATAGCTAGGCTCTTCAGATGGTCTGACACCTCATTGGGTTGTGACACTCAAGAGGTGTCAGACTTTGTCCCTGTGTGCTTTTGACTGGCAGCTAGCCTAGTTGGTTGCTACTTCAGGTAAACTCAAGAATCTTCTGATGCTCTTACCATGCTCACCAGGCGGCTTCTTTTTGCTTTGCTTTCAGAATTACCTATTCGCCAGGCCAGCTGGGCACGCCTTGGACCTGTTTCAAAGTCTCTGCCACAAGCATAAGCCTTTGGAAGGCGGTGCAAAGGCATGCCAAGTATATCTGTGACAGCAGCAATGCAAACAGAGGCCTTTTCGCATACTGGTTTGCAAAGAGGCTTACAAATTGGCTTCATGCCTGAAGCTTGACTTGCCATCATTCCCATTCCAGAGGCCCATTGGGGCTAGAAGCAAGGCAAAATCAAAAGGCCGCTGCATGCAGTTTGTTTTCCATTTTCATGCAATCACAGGTATGCACAATGGCAGGTCTTACTTGCATCCAGTTTCATAAGCACCTTCAAACAGCTGCACCCTGCCCAATGGGCAAGATGCATGCAACATACAACTGCATGTACATCTGGCAAAGCAAAGCATTTTCTGGGCACACTTTATGACAACAAGTGGTTTCAGCCAAAAGGTAGCAGCTTGTCTTTGTTTTGTGTAGAAAAGAAAAGAAAAGACTACGCTTTTGGGCGTCAATTTAATGAGAAGCCAAGTATTATACCGGGCTGCCCAAGATTTGTTTTGTGTACTCTCCATGCTTGGTAGGAGTCAATTTGCCGGTCCTATGTAGCACGTTTTCTTGCATGTTGTCTGTATGTATGTATGCATGATTGATTGAGAATGATTCTGCTTATCAGTCACCAAACAAGCCGGTTGCTGCTCTGCCTAAAGGGTGTGTGCGTTTCTGTTGCACCCCCCCCCCCTGAGGACACACACCCCTTTGGGGGGATGGGCTTACAAATGGCTGAGCCCACATCAATTGTCCCAAAGCCAATGGCATGATGCAGAGCACAGGCTGCCTTGCAAACAGTTGCCAGAATCAAGATGAACGGTTTTCTGCAAGACCCAGATCTTGCATCTTGTTGCTGACTGCCACATCAGTGATATCAGCAGCAGACCTAGAAGACAGCAACGTTCTTAGCTTAGCTCACACTGTGGTCACAAGTAATTCAGTGCTTGACAGGCTGTGCTGCTGTCACAGTCGTGACCTAGAGACTCAGGCTTGCAGGCACATGGCTGGACATGTTGTGCAGCAGAGTCACATGCCTTGCACATCACGTCTACCTGTGCCTGCAAGCCAGGATAAATGCTGGGCCATACATGGCTGCGCACCCCAGGCAGGGCAGGGGCGGTGAGACTGTCTTACATCAACAGCAAGGGAGCAAAAGCATGATCAAGCTGCGCCTTTTGGCTTGTTGAGACAGTTCTGACAATGACACTACCAAGCCTTTGTTGCCCTTTGCTGTCCAATGCATTTGTCCAAGCAGCAGATTTCAAAGAGTTTGAGACATAGCTTGTGACAGTATCATGGATGTAGGGGCTGAGGAAGTATGTGAACGCAGCAGTTTGTCGGCTGGCAAGGTTGAAAAATATATAAAAATTAGAAGCTTTGGTGCAAGGTGTACTTGGGTGGCAATACTCAACAGCAGCTATGCGTCCATGTACCTTCTGGCAATAGCAATATTAATGTTCCTGCATCCCCAGAGCAAAAATCCTGGGATCAACATGGTCCCCACCAAACAAGGCCTCTTGCTATGCAGGCTCTGATGCAGCTGCCCAAAGGCAGGTCAGCATGAGTGAAGATTATGCCGCTGGCAAGCAAAATTGCTGTGTGCAGTACCTGTTCCCGCCAACTGTCGGCAAAGGAGACAAGATGCACAGGTGGCACGCCAGGAAGGCGGGAAGTTGGCAACGGCATGTTTGCGCAAAGACTTGTGGCGCCAAAAGTGCCTAATGAGGTATGTGCAATCTAATCTGCTTTCTGATTGTAGCAATAGGCCTGAAAGTCAAAGTAACGTCTGGCGGTATGTGATACAAAAGTAAATGAGTGATGATATGCGCCTTAGCTGTCATTCTCTGCAGTAGCAGAGGCACGGGCAACACTCCATTGCCGTCAGTCTTAGTATACAGTATGATGAGGTTGGAGTGTCAGCAACTACTGCTGTAGTTGCTGTAGTTGCTGATACTCCCGCTGCATCATACTGAACTTTGCTGCAGCTAGCTTAACTCTTCGCTCTCTCTGTTGTCCCACTAGTCCTACAGGCTTGCGCAAATCTCAATGAGTCATACTATCTTTTCTCTTGAACAAAGTTTAGACGGCACCCAATGGGTTGAAACAAACACAAATCATTTCGACCACTAGTGACACAAAAACATGCTTTAGTGTCTCTGGTGCACAGGCTTTGCACCAGAAAACCTTTTGCCCACCGTCTACAACTTTGCAGACACTGTCTACACTGTCAACTTCAACCAAACAGGTACACCTTGTTTCAGACTTTCATGCGATCACATGTTGCCTGCTGCCAGATCTTCTTTGCATCCACTTTGGCAACCTCCTTCTGACGGGCTCAGCTACATGCAGAAAGAACTTGAAGCGCAAGGCTTCACACATACATACAGTTGCTGTCAATGAACAGTCGCGTTTGCACAGCTGTCTGCAGTCTGTCTGAGTTGTATGTGCATGACAGCTATGCACGATACTCAAGGCCTAGATTTCATTTCGCACCCTAAGTAAACCCTGATTTGTAGCTTGCTGGCCAACTGTAAAGACAGCTGGTGACTATTCTGTTGCTCTCATCTAACTCTCTGGATTAGCTGAGAGCTAAGCAAAAGTCTCAGCTGGTTTTGCAGTCAAACATATGTGCTATGGGTACTTTCCAACATGACAACAGCGAGCATGATCCATGCGCAATGGTGATAGGAACTTTCAGCTGGATGCACACCAAGAAGAATGAGTCCAGGCTTCTTACAGTTTCAGCAATAGCATAGCAGAGCACAGCTCTTGCATACAAGTAGTGGGGTGTATCGATGTCTGCTGGTGGTACATGTGCATACTGCCATGTTGTGGACAGACTGGCAGCGTGTACATGCACGAATAGCAGCCATCAATGCACCTGACTACTTGCATGCTGTAGCTGTGCTTTGCCGACACACTGCACAGACTGGCAGTCAATGGTTGTAAGTCCCTGCTGGCTGCCTACACCCAGTGGAGAACTTGCAGGATCATTTGCAGATAGCTTGGGATAGCTTGGCTCTTATATTGCGCCATGATAATCCTAGGCCATCTTCACACCATCTTGCAAGTTCTCCACTTGGTGTACCCAGCCAGCAGATACATACAGCCTTCCTCCATGGGACTGCCATACAGGCATCTCCTGTCTTTCGATCGTGTGCTTGCAAGCTCTGAAACTGCTGTCGGTTCATATGGACGCACAGAAATGAGATAGCGTCTCAGTCGTGCTTCAGCTTGGCCATCCTTGCGTATCCTCTTGAGGAATCTGCACCATGATTGAGCTCAAACTGGAGACTTGACCAGAGATGGCATGTGCAAAACAGCATGCATCATATGAGATCTCATACGATTCGTGCTGTTTTGCACATGCCATTGTGCATGCATCAGAGCTGCGTATCTCAGGATTGCAGTCATACAATCCTTATTGCTGATGCCGTAGCTGCAGCAGCGGGAAAGTCCTCATGACCTAGCATATGTAATGCCCCAAGATACTGTTCACATTTGGAACGTTTTGATGGCTTTGTGGCTAGCGTTAGCACCAGCAGCATGAGCGTACCCTTAGCACCCATTTGTTGCCATGCAAGAGTTGCCAGAAAGTAGGTACCCATTTGTTGCCATGCAAAAAGTTGCCAGAACAAAGGTGACTGCTCTTCTTCAAACTCTTCAGGTGTTTATAGAAGATCAGCAATTTTGCGTCTCACTGTCACATCAGCAGCATGCCCAAAAGACAGCACTGTTCACCGTTCAGGCCAAACTGCGGTCACAAGCTCAAATTCAGAGCTCAAACAGCTTTGCTGCTGTCGCAGCTTTGATCACTGTCATGACTGTCATGACTCAGGTATACAGGCTTGCATGCGCATGATCAAATATGAGGTGCAGCAGAGTCACATGCCTTGCACATCGCATCCAAGAAAAGAAAAGACTATACCTTTTGGCATCAATTTAATGAGAAGCCAAGTTTTCATATGTTGTCACGCATGGGCTATATAGCAATATTCCTGCATCCCCAGGAGCTGAATTCCTGGGACTGATTAGTTCTCTACTGAACATGACCATCTTGGTATGCAGGCTCTGCTTCGGCAGTTTCAAGGCAGGACAGCATGAGTGAAGATTACGCCACTGGCAAGCAGAACTTCTACCTGCAGTGCTTTTTCCCGCCATCTTCGGTGGGGGAGACAGGGCGCACAGGTGGCATGCCAAGAAGGCGGGAAGTGGGCCACAGCATATTGGCGCGAAGCAATTTGGCGCCAGTAGTGTCTGCTGAGGTATGTGCAATTCCATCTGCTTTGTAACAGCAGCAATAGGCCCAAATGTCAAAGTGACTACGGCGATACAATCTACAATGAAATCCAGAAACCAAATTGCGCCCTATCATACAATATAATGTCGCATGTCTTGCATTTGCAGAGGCAAGGCTAATGCTCGGTAACCATCACTCGTATTCCGCGCAAGCTTCTAGAACATGTGTACAGCAGTGCACCCAATGCTTTTAAGGCAGGCAGGGAGTATGACATGACATGACACTTGAAACCTTCACAGACACAAGGTTGCTGCCATTGAACAAGTGCAGACAATAGCATGTCTTCCAGTGCGGCTAAGCTTGCATGTAGAAAGCTTGTATGGAAAATAACAAAAACAGGAGGCTGCTTTGTTGTGCAGGTTCTGACCTGGGTGGTGAGTTATGATGGAGAGCAGCCCCCAGAGCCCCTGGCCATCACAGCAGCCGGAGCTGCACGAGCTGTTTCAGGTATTACCCACCCCCCACCCCCCCGGGTCAAGCCTCCGACTTGAATCTAGCCCCTAAGCCGAAATGCAACTTGCTGACACCCTGTTGAGTCACGCGCCAAAACCCATACAGAACAGAGACATGTGCTTCAACAACACTCAAAGGTTATAATTGCTTTTGTGCTGTCTGGTTGCTGCTTGCCGTGGCTCGCTGACGGCCCGTACATTTTTACATGCTTACATGTTTATACTTCTTCTCATTTTTAGGTTCTGGCTCTGGCTGCGTATGCTTGCTGCTTGCCATCAGTCTGTCAGGTAGGGTGTTGCATTGGCGCTGACCTGCTCAGGGCCAATGCATCCACGTACCTGACAGACCCGCACCCCCCCCACTCCACCCTAGTTTGTCAGGTTTGTTGGATATGATGTAGGGTTTTTTGCATCTGGATGTTGGGAATTTGGGATTTGACCCAAGTAAATACCAGGCCGCTAGCAGCCTGTGAGGTATTGATAGCATACATGCATATGCTCTAGATCTATCTCAACAAAAGGTATTTTTGATGGTATCTCTGCAGCTGTTTTTTCCTGTTAAACTTCCACTACACATATATGTGTATATCTGCAGTAGTATACATATATGTATTGCCTAGATATGTGTGTACTGGTGCTACTGCTACTCCACCAACAGCTAAGAACACATTCATGGATATGTATCAGCTCAAGGTGGAGTCGCACCAATACTGCTGCATACCACCAATATTTTGGCTCTCCCCACCACGCTTCTGCCCTCAGTCTCCAATGCATGTTGACTGAGGCTTCAGACCTTGGTCGCTGCCCCCAGGTCTGGCGGCAGCCTGCAGCAGTGCTGAGTGGGTGTGTGCTGAGTGCTGAGTTCTGAGTGCTGACAATTTAGACCATGGCCTGAACTCTACAGGGTTGTCACTGAGCTGCTGGAGCAGTGATGCAGTTTAAAGATCATGAGCTATGAGACTGCCAATCTTCAACTTGCCTGACTGCTCCAGCAGCTCAGTTTCAAATTTCCGAATTCACACAATAAAATTTCTTTTCCTTCACTACTTCTGGCAGCCCGCAGATTTGGGCGCAGTAACCCAAGTATTTACTCTGTTGGTTCAGACGGTGGTTTCATGGCTTGAAACATGATAATCATAAACAAATCGCTTTCCAGCTCATGATGAGGTGGGGTATGTGCAAGTTGCCTGAACAAGGTCTTGACAGGCTAGACAGGCTGCTCAGGAGAGACAAGAATGGTCATGCACATACCCAGAGCAGGCTGTGTTGCTTGTCAAGACCTTGTTCAGGCAAGCATCCATGCAGGCTCAGTGACGCAGCATGGTTATGGATGTAGCATATGTGGGAAAAAAACCAATCCTAGCCGCTCAGCATTATTGAAAAAACGTAAAGGCAAGCGCAGCAGACTCTCTTAGAATTGCTGTCAATGTTAGAGTCGCTGTTTTTATTTGCTGTACATGCTTGCCGAAATGGCAGACCAACCCCTTTGCAGATTGCAATCTGGATGATCTTCTGCAGCATACAGCCTCTCTACTCTGTACCCAATATACATGCTCACACCTTCTTTTGTTTGCTGCAGATATCCCATTGAAGAAAGCAGAAGCCGGAGTAAGGGTGGGCCTGCTGCCAGAGCTAGGGTTTGTGGTGAACCCTACAGTCCAGCAGATGGAGGAGAGCAAGCTGGATCTGATCATGGCAGGAACAGACAGCGCAGTACTCATGATTGAGGGCTACTGTGACTGCCTCACAGAAGACCAAATGCTGGAGGTGAGCTTCCCATGGACATCTCATGTTGTCCCAGGAATGTCTTTGCTGTTGCAGAGACATCTAGGGTTTAGGGTTTGAGGACACCTTACTTCCCAGGGACATATCTTGCTGTCCCAGGGATATCTGTTGCTTCCCAGGGATGCATCTCTTGCAAAGTAGCCAATGCACATGCATGCTGGTGGGCTGAAGCCTCCTTGGGCTCACACCCCCCCCCGCTAACCCCCCTCCTGTGTTATCATTTTGATCCCCTTCTCTGAGAATGGCTTGCAGTGGTCAGTGTGCAAGACCATCTGGTTTGGTCAAGGTTGGGTTTGAGTCTGATGGCTGGTAGGTACAATGAGAGAGGCATGGCGGCACACAGCTTGCTGCAATCTTGCAACATATTGCTTTATCTTCAACATGTGCTCATCTTCAGTGGATGTTCACTCTGATTTGTCACAGCTGATGTTAGAGCACAAGCTTTGCTCCCAATCAGAAGTCTTGGCAGTTCTTGCCAGCTTTTGAACAAAAGTTGTGAAGGCTCGTCAAAAGTCTGATTAGGATCAGAGCTGTGCCTCCAACACCATTTGAGCTAGATCAGCTTAGCACACATGTTTTTGTACGACTCTGGGAGTCTGCACAGCTGTTGTGGACTCTTGCAACAAAAAGCAATCTTGACAGGATGTTTGTGGTCACTTTCATCATGGTTACGATCACTTCAATACTCATGCAGAAGTGGAGCACATGTGTTGAGGCAACCTACTTACAGACATACCAAGCTGAGTCATCTTGCATCACCTCCCAGTATGTTCAAAATTGTAATGTTGTTTATCAAATCCTGACTAGCTTGCTACGGCCTGACTCAGCTTATCATGAGTGCTTTTGATGAATATGCCTGATCTCTGGATTTTCTGACTCAAATTTGTACTAAAGCCAATACAGTTCAATTTAGTCATGCGTCATTGGTGGCAGGCAGTGCTAGCCTGGCAGTCATTGCCAACTTGAGCAATCTGAGACGCTGCAAAACAGTGAGTGTTGTCTGGAATGCATACCCCAGTCTTGCCACAGCTGTGCAGTCCTGAGGTATGTCAGCGGTTTCAGATGCTGATATAGTCCAGGTTTTCACAGCTGTAGCAAGGTTGAGAAATTTCTTTAAAGCTCTGTAGAGTGTTTGAGCTTGGCTTTGCAAGTCAGGATGTCCTGAAGGCAGGATGTTTGATGAGTCACAACTGGCTCCACACCTCAGAATGTAAGGTACTAAATAGAACAACCAGCAGACAATCCAGCGCTATTGCCTCTCCTGTTGCACTCAAAACTTGTGAGTTCCTCGTTGTTTTATGGTGGTTCACACATGGCTGAAGAAGAGCACCTACATGGAACAGCAGGAATTCACAAGCTGTGGGGACAATGGTAGACACCCCTGTGCTGGCTGGTCTACCAGTTGTAGACAGAGGGAGGTCTTGTAATAAAGCAGCTTCCAGCTGTTGGCCTGACAATGGAGGGCCCAATGAGAATACGCTCGTTTGTTTTGTTTTGTTTTGTCATAATTGGCTACACGCCATATCAGACTTCACGACTGACGTGTAGTAGGGTTTGGTAAATTGTCCCGGGGCGCTTGTTTTGTCAAGGATACATCTTTTCACTCTTTTCAGGATAGCAGCATGCACACTGTCTTGAAGCCTGTCAGCAGTCCATGACAGGTCAAGTGTTACAGAGAAGCACTCACGTTCGACTTGAACAGTGACGGCAAGGCTAGCCATCCTGATTTGGCACCTGCAGTCTGAGATGCACAGCCAGCAGAGTGTGACAATCAAATAAGCGCAATACAAGGAAGTCTCAACTGGTGCTGCAGCAATCAGTGTGGTATCATCGCTGTGCTACTTTCGCTGTCATTGTTGCTGACTGTGCAGTTTGAGGTAGATGCCGAGTCAGGATGGCTAGCCTTGCCCTTCTGTCTGAGTGGACTGCTACTCTCTCATGCTTGGCATGTCATGGACTGCTTGGCTGAAAGACAATGTGCATGTTGCTGCTGATGCTCAATGCTTTTTCAAAATCAAATCAATTTACTGTAGAATCTAAATTTAACTATACATTCGAGCGTATACAGCTGTGCTGCAAGCTTCGTACTGACTCAATGATGCTTTCTTTGTTTGCAGGCGGTGGGGGTGGGGTCAGAGGCCATAGGGTCCATGTGCCGCAGCATCGCTGCCTGGGCAGAAGAAGTAGGGAAGCCCAAGCTGAGCGCTGACGAACAAGAAGAGGAAGGCGCTACATCCGGTCAAGTCTCCAGTGCAGATTTAGCCAAAGTCCCTATAGTGCAGACGGCAATTGGGGCAGCAGCCCTGGGGCTGGGGGGTGTGGGGGGTCTGGGGAGGACCAGCAGTGAGCCCAGCCCATCTCCTGCGGAAGAAGAGGAGGGGAGCAATGGCAAGGCCCTGCCCATGGGGGTTGTTGGGGCCACCCCAGCTCAAGTTAGCCGAGCACTCAAGGTACAACATTGCTTATATGTAGATGGTACCATTCAATGACAAGTGCATTTTGAGAAGTTGGAAGAAGAAGAAGTTTGAGTGCAATGGTGAACATCACATGCGCTGACTTTGTAGGCGTTGAGTCATATCATTACCCTTCTTGTGGCTTTGCATCATCAATGCAACAATGAATCTGACTCCCCTGGAGTGACAGTTGTAGTGTGCTCATCAATGCATACTACAAATGTCACTCCCGAGGGGTCACATTTGTTCACCGTATTGAGATAAGTGTGTTGTTTGACAACTTTGCCACTCCATCATTTTGCTGTTGAGGCTAAATGACGGGGTAGCAAATTTGTCGGACAACACATTAACCTCATTACATGTACTGAAAAGCTTTGCAAAATTGTTATCTTAAATTGCTCGCAGGAAGTTGCGTCTCAGGCAACTAGGAGGCTGGTCCTGGAGGAGGGGTACCGGGTGGACGGCAGGGGGGTCACAGACGTGCGCCCCATCTGGAGTAGGCCATGAACCCTAGGGCTGGCTGCCTTCCTAGGGTTCATGGCAGTGCCCTCTTCACCAGGGACGAAACACAAGCCCTAGCAGTCACAACCCTAGGTGAGCTCCATCTTGCAGGCTGCACATCATGCCCTGACCTGCTGAGGGCATTTGCAAGTGCCCTGCTCATCAGGTGTGTCCTCACAGTTTACGTAAGTGGTGTGTCTGGCACACAACAGAGGTGCTTTGCAGAACTCAGCAGCCCAGAAAGAGGAAAGCCAAAAAGAACTCCAGAAAGGGTGGTCTGTGTCGTCTTCTTCCTCTTTTCCAAGTGCTGAAGGCTGCCATATGTCTCTTTTGCTGCAAGGCACAGTTGGAAACATGTACCCTAGATAATAAACCCTAACACACCCTGCAAGGTGGAGGGTGTGAGAGCTGCAGCAGTCCACATCATGCTGAAGGATACCCCTATACCCCCTCCCCCCACCCCCACCCCCCCTCAGAAAAGCTCCCTAGTAATATGGTGGACTGCCTCTTCTTCAATAGGGGCAGAAGTTGACCCCTAACAGTTACACAGGCTTGGGAGCATACACCATCAACATGCTCTCACCCCAGCTATGCATGTTGACGTTGACACTGATAAGCCACCGCAACTGCTCTGGGGGAAGAGCACAGTGACAGTCCAAGTGCAAGTTCTGCCTGCATATCAACAACATCGCCCAGCAGTTGTTGACGAGGTGTGGCAGATCAGCACTTTGTTTTGCAGCAGCAAACAAGCTTGCAGTTTGCAAGACCAGATCTGCATTTGTTGTCTCAGCGGTAACTGGTGTGACTGGCACACAACAGAGATGTATTGCGGCATTCAGCAGCTCAGAAAGAGGGACGCCAAAAAGAACCCGGGAAAGGGTGGTCTTCTTTGTTGCTAGATATGCTGTAGAGCTGTTCACCAAGGTCATACGGAAATGCTGGGTTGCAAGGGGAATCGAGAGGTCGTTCCAAAACCAGAGGAGCAATCAGACGGTTGTGAAGCTCCTCTTCCTGATTCCCCTTGCAACTGAGCAACACTGCATGACACAAATGACCGGCTCTCCTCATTTTATTGCTCAGAGTGGAGCATCATATGTTTGAAGCATGTTGGCCGGTCTGGTCATGCTGCAAGTTGCAGTCATGCACACAGTGTTCATGAGTAGTTGCCAAATCAAGACTTGATACAAGGAGGCCCTAAGGACTGTATGTTCCACACCTTAGGGGCAGACACATGGGTATTGGAATACAGCGTTGTTCTTCTTCTTGTGCATGGGAGGCTTGCTGATGAGAAGAAGAAGCACAAAAAGGCTGCGCACCTTGGCAGCACTTTGAGAGACACATCAATTTTGGCAGGAACACAACTTCTCTCAAAGATACATTGGAATACTGGCATTCATGCTGATCACGAGCAGCACAGTGACTGTTCACCAGTGTCATGCAAGGTTGCTCAAATGCAATGGGGACTATGATTTTCTGATTCCCCTTTGCACTCAAGCAATGCTGCATGACACTGGTGACCACCTCCACTGTCGTCAAGGAGGTATGGTGTAGTGACTCGGGCCTAGGGTTCAGAGCTGTACTGTAAGGATGCAGGTTACAACAGCTGGAACCAACTATGTTTTTTTTATTGTCCTGGGATCACTGGTAGGGATGACCAATGATGCCGAGGAAGTCAATCACCCATACTTCCATGCACCCAGCTGCGTGTACCCATGCTACAGGTATGACACAATTTGTGCGAGGCGTCCAGGCGTGTGTGTGAGGCGGCCGCGCATGTGTGTGAATTGTCCAGCATCATTTGTTGCTGTCTGAAGCTGTAACCCAAGGATGCACAGACCAGGAGCTCCTGCTCTTGTCATCAGGCTCCTGACTCATGCATGGAGACTGGTGGGCTGAGCTGGAGCCCCTGACAGGTGTCACCCTGCAGGCATCATTGTTGTCATCTGAAGCTAGAGGGCATAGCCCACTCCTAGGGCCTCTCTCTGCTGCTGTTTTGTTTGCGCTGTGACAAATGTTTGTGCCAGGGAGAGCACATGGCCAGAATCTGTGCAGGGCATATTCCTCTGCCATCACATCACACCAAATCTGATGCATACATTCCAAAAAAGTGTAGTTGTTAAACCGTATGTATGTGGTGTGCACAGCCAAAAATTGTAGTTGTTACACTGTATGTCTGCGGTATGCACAGCCAGAAGCAGCAACTGCTGGACAGACATAAGCGCAAACTGGTGCCGCGCAAGAGATTTTGGCGAAGAGCAAAAGGGATACCATACCCTTCTGTCTGGTTTCTTCTTTAGCGCTTCGCCAAGACCTCTTCATGTGTCATCAGTGTGCATTGTTGCGTGTCCAGCAGGTGAAGTGTTGGTCGTGCATGATCTCAAAGTTCTGGACCAGTGGTGAGCAGTTCTGGACCAGTGGTGAGCAGTGACACTGCCTCAGCAGAGGCTTACTAGACCCATGAAATTTGAGAGACAGTCTAGTGAGCCTCTTCCCTGGCAGTGCCTCCAAAGCCAATTTGCGAGAATTCAATGAACTGTGTCTGCTTTCTTGGGCACCTTTGTGTTTGAGGGGAGGGGGGGGAACACTGCACAGGCTTGAAGTGCTGCCCTTGGCATGGGAGGGCCCAAAGGCGGATTTCAAGCAAAACTTCTCCTCATCAAGCAAACTTTTGCTCGAAAGAAGGCCCTGCTTTTTGCCCTTGACAATCTGAGAGCTCTGTGCTGCCGCCTTAGGAGGCTCTCGTTATGATTGCTGAAAAGCATAAACTTTCCTATTTCTTTTCTGACATTCTAGACAGATCTGAGCTGTGCAGGGGATATGGGCTTGCTTTGACTCAACTGCAACACTCACTCAAAGTGAGTGGGTGCACTCAATTTGGGTGGGGTCTTGTAGTTCAAGTAAAGCCTAAGAAGCTTTCTCAGCTAATGAACAGCTGTTGAGCTCGAGGTTCAGCTCCAGTTGCTTACAAAGCCACCCTCAAGACTGCTTGAAGATGCATGATTTTGTTTAATTTTGTCTTGCTTGTCCATAAGAGTGACGGCTCCTCAAAGCAGAAACACGGTCTCGTAGTCCCCAGGCATGCCTGATTCTAGACTTACACCACAACACAAGCATGTCTCTGATTCTGTATGCTGATTTCTGCATCCTCACGAGCTCAGCTTTCTGGCTGAATGCGAGTGTCTTTGCGTTAGTTCATGTACCACATTCTGCCAACATCAACTTTTCTGCAACCCCAGGAGCTGAGCCCCTGGGATCAGCATGGTCCCCACTAAACATAGCCTTCTTGGTATGCAGGCTCTGATGCAGCAGCCCAGAGGCAGGACAGCATGAGTGAAGATTACGCCACCGGCAAGCAGAACTTCTACTTGCGGTACGTAGTATACTTTTTCCCGCCATCTTCGGTGGGGGAGACAGGGCGCACAGGTGGCATGCCAGGAAGGCGGGAAGTGGGCCACGGCATGTTGGCGCAAAGAGCTTTGGCGCCAACAGTGCCTGATGAGGTGTGTGCAATCCCATCTCGTGTTTAGTCCAGGCAGTGAGCTCAAACGCCAGGACTATAGTCGCTACTTTGGCTTGCTGCCGTCACACTCATGGCAAAACCTGAGGAAGCCACGTGCACTGCGCATATGCGCCCTAGAAGCTATGCCCTTCATTTGTAGTAGCAACGATAACGCTCTCAAACTGGCGTCTTGATTATACTGCAGCCACTGCAGCATGAGCATAGTCAAGGTATCAGTGAAAGAGCACTACCATTGCTACAACAAATGAAGAGCATACCTTCTAGTGGATCTAGTGCCTCTGTACTACTAGTAGTGGCTGATGCTGTACAGCCAACATGTTATGCTGGCTCTCACTGGATATATATATATATGCAACTGTTGTAACACTGATGTCGAGTTAAGGATACTGATAGTCTTAGCATCAAGATAGTCGTAGCATCAACAGGAATAACAGCAACGGTACAATGATCAGGCTGGCCAAAAACTGCAATGATTTTTGCCTCAACTTGAAATAGGTACTGTTCTGCCCAAAAAGCGTGATTGTACAACGGCGGTGCATCTGCATCCTGTTGGACAGGTTTACACAGCCAGGACAGTCATGCAGTGACTACACAGACTTCATGAGGTCAAAATACATGACCACACATACATGAGAGGTGCACAGCTCCTCCGAGACATAGCAAACATGTTGTTGTACAGCGCTTCCGGTATGAGAGGTGTCTACAACACACAAAAGGTGCAGTTCCCCAGGGAGGCTGAGCTCAGTGCATGAGCTACATGGGCCAGACACCAACCATGGTGGCCACAATGTCTCGAAGAGGCTAAGTTTGTTGCTTGTGCACACCTTCTTGGAAACATTGTAATTGGTGTTTGACCCCTTCTTAGCCCAGATTAGCCCCCAAGCTCAGCCCCACCGAGGCACTGCAGTTGATGCTGATCATAAGTAACATGTACAACGCTCCATTACGCAACTGCACATTAAAAGTGCAGTGTTCCAGAGGGGCTGAGCTTGGTGAGTGAGCCAGGCCAATTGGCTTGCAAGATGGGCTGAGCATCAACTTCAGTCTTTGAAAGAGGCTGCATATGTTGCTTTGTGCCAGCCTGTTTATTAGGCTGGATTTGATGTTTGCCCCCCTCTTACCCTGGCTCGGCCCCCAAATCCAGCCCTGCTGAGGCACTGCGATTGATGCTGTACAGTGTGCAATGTGCAACACACTGTGCAACATGTGCACAGCTTCATTGCCCAGCTGTATATATGTGTCACATATGAGATGTGCTATGCCCCAGAGCCTAGATTGGTTGCCAAGCTTAGCCCCTCCTAAACACTGCGCTTGGCATCCTGTAGATCAGGGGTGAACACTTCATACGTACTACGGTAGCACCATTATCAGCTGAATGGCTCCAAACTTATGGAGAGAAGGCCCTCGCTGCCAGTTTGCCAGAAGCCCTGCAAAGTCAGAGCTGAGCCCTGACATATTGCAGGGCTTTTCTGTCCCCCGGTCTCTAATGTCTAGAGAAAGAAAGAAAATAAAAGACGACGCCATTAGGCGTTCAATATAGAGAAGCTTGACATGATCCCATATTGGGCCCAAGCTTCCCTTGGCCTTACAGCCATTCAAGTGATAGGTCAGGGAAGGGGGTAGGGGGGGGGGGCTAATGTCTGGAGAAAAGGCATGCAGCTGCTCTGACAAGTATGAGACTTCATGGAAGTCAGCTTGGTCTGCGACAGTTCCATGTCCCATGTGAGAAATCAAAGCTGGCGGTATATTCTGAGCATCTTTCATTGAACATACACGCCCAACTAACTCAACTGTTGTCTTGTGCTCAAGGCCATTGTTAAGGTTTGGCGAGCGTGTTTGATCAAAGAAGGTTGAAACCAAAACTATGGTCAAAGTTGGTTGGGAACATTATTGACAGGTAGAGAACGACATTAACTCACACTTGTACAAGATCGTGCTCACTGGACCGTGACTCAATAGGACACAACTGGACACAACAGAACACAACTGGACACGACCAATGCTTGCATCTGGCTCAAGCTATCCCAGCAGCTGCCTCAGCAGTGTTGCCACCGTCAAGACACTCATTGAGTGGTGTTTGAATGTTCAAAGTTGCTCAAGCAGCCGCATGTGGGGTTGGGACCCAAGGCATGCTGCCCACAACTGGTTGATACTAAAATCTGCATTCAAGCATGACTACAACTTTCTGAAATGATGCATCCATGCAGCCACAGCCGCTGAGAGCTCACAGCTCGCAAAGCACTGTTGTGGCGTTAGCCTGATTTGCAGAAAACTTGCTCAGAAGATTCACATCCTCTGTGCAAGCATCTGGCGATTCAGTGAAGTGCCACAGCAGAGCTGGATTCCATGCGCCACCTGCATCACATGTTTCTATTGGCAGTGGCTGAATCATCTGCTGGATGGTCCGGCAACTGCTAGACACACGCATCAATGACACAACCTTGCATGATGTTTTAGGTTTCCACGTCGTGCAATGTGCTGCGCAGCAAGCACATCTGAGAACATCTGACATTTTTTGATTGCGAGGTCATCAGCTTGGTGCCTGCTGCAATGTCATTTTTCAAAATGTCACCTGAGCGGTCTCAAAACATGCCAAGTGTTGGGTACTTGGTGGATACTGAGTGAGATGCACCCAATGCATGCAACATGCGGCATAGTGTACACATGTGCATTTTGATTGATGTTCACCAATTACATACTGTATTGCCTGAGATGTGTGCATGAACATGTCAGTGCCTTGAGTCTTAAAGCCTGCATCAGAGTATACTGTGAAGCTTGTCCAAAAACGGCGTGGAAGGCTGGTAGCATTCTGCATCATATTGCCATGTACATGGTGATGTGATGTAGGTTGCTGCAGCTGGTCTGTAGCTGTTGGTTAGTGGCTTGTTTGTCACCTAGCCGCAACCTGGTTTGATGGCAATGTACCAGCAGATCTATATGTTGACACTGACGTTTTGCTTGCAGCTTTGCGTACTCTAAAAGCAAGTGCTCTCACTAGAGCCACAGACCCCAAATAAAACTATAGGCACATCTGTACAACTAGGAGCTGGAATAGCACAATGTCACAACAACTGAGGGACAGATGTTGCATCTGTGCCTTCTGCAGCACTGCATGCAAGACAGATATTACATCTACAGTGGCCTGCATCTGGTCTGTCTAGACAGATGTTGCATCTGTTTTTGGCTTCTATGGATGCTGGACACTTCTGGTCTGTCATTGCAGTTCAGATGCAGCATCTAGTGGTCTTGGCCAATGGGTTGATGACATGTGGTACCCTTTCTGCCACATGTCCTTTTCATACCAGAATTATGCAGCTCCAGCACACACAGACAGCAAGGATGTGGGTATGGGCTTCATCACATGGTATCTGGCAGGTCAGTGATAAAACCTGTTTGTTGAGACATGACACTATTGTCTTTCTCACAACAATTAAACTTGACTACTACGGCTGGAATTGCAGGAAGCGGCACGCCACCAGTGGGAGATGTCTTTGAGCTGCCAGAGATAGCCTTGAGCTTTACACCTTGTCATGGTAGCATGATGGCCTTTCGAGCAAGCGAAGTGGTCCACGGCACACGCATACCTGATCTGATCGGACAAGGTTGTCAACGCATTGGCTCGGCCATTGCAGTGCAGCGCAGAGCCATGAATGTGGCTATCAAACATCACAAGGAAATGAAAGTCAGAGTGGCTGAGGAGCAAGACATAGCCATTGCAACAGTCAAGAAGAGACATGCACTGGGGGTGGACAAGCATGGCCAGCCTTTGAAACGAATCAGGAGAGCGACCTAAACATTTAATGTAGCAACAATTGTGCATGGTTTGGTAAATGTTGATATGCTTGGTTTGTGTTGTACAAGGTTTTGTGAGGTTGAGTGACATTAGGACATTCAAATCCAGCCAACAATAATTGCTTTCCTTTCACTTTTGTGCATATGCTTGTGAAAGACTTACCAACTTTGCAAATTCATGGCCAATACAGGCATGCATGCCACAAAAGGCATACCAGCTGAATGTTAATGCTGTCATCATGGTACTAGCCTGATGCACATGCCAAAATCCAGACTGAGTGCACAGTAACAAGACAATGGTTGACTACTTACAAGTGTTTTGACCAAATAGACAGCCAAACAAGTCAAGGTGAGCCATTCCTCTGCTTCAGGTGCTTCTGAACCCTCAATACAGCCAGCAGAGTCAAAACCAGGCCGCTGCAACGCGCGCAAGCGGCTCTAAAAGACTTTTCAGCGTCAGAAGTATCGACCACGTCCCTGCGTGTGACCCGACACGTCCGCATACTAGTCCCCACGCTGCGTGTAAGTCGATCACGCACCTGCGTGGTCGTTGGTCACGAACAGCGTGTTGCCCGGAGGTGCCTAGGTACCTAGCTTCACGCACTTAACTAGTGGAACCACCCCTCAAATCTAGTCTTGTGCATCTTCTTCTCACTGCTCCAATCAACACTTCGGTCACTGCTGACATCATTAAGTTTGCTGTTGACACGTGTGCATTTGCGTATCTGGATGCACTGTGATGTTCACACTGTCACTGCCCAAAAGCAGAGCTTCTGGATCAGCAGCATGACGTCATTCAGCAGCTTGAGCAACGACAGCAAACTGTGCAGGTGATGTCACTGACTTGTTCCAATGCAGTCTATTGGCCTCAGGTGTGCAACCTCATAGGATCAGTGACTAGCAACGGGTTAACAGACTGTCAAGCTTGCCTGATTATCATGTCAGCAAGGCTGCTTGTCAAAGGCAGTACATTTGTTCAATAGACTCCATGCTGGCGTTGCGTGCAGGCTAAAGTAGCCGAGTCCTGGTAGTCTTCCTGTGAGTCGCAAGATCAGTTGAGCCAGCTCTCCAAGAAGCTGAACACTGCACAAGGCAAGGCTGCAAGCGTCGCCAGATTGCATGCAGAGGTGGTTGAGCAGCTGCGGCAGCAAGCCACTCTTCTGACTCAGGTATGATGCTCTGTGTAGATATATAATATGATCGATTGAGAGCTAAGCTGAGCGTGCAACAGTCATAGGGCTTGCCTCTGCTCATCGCAGTGAAATGTCGTAGGTCAACAAAATTGCAGCACGCAAAGCAACGCTACAACACTGCATTGCATGTGGTCCACAAGCATGCAATTTTTGTGTGTCTACACAACAGCAAGCTTATGGAACATAGCTGAACCAAACTTTACCTTCAGAGATACAGGGCATGAGAGCAAGGACCTAGAAGGCTTTGCTCCATTCCGCATGAAGGCATAAGCTGCTTCAAGCTCTGCTGTCAATGTAGCTGCAGCACTAGCTAGTCTATATTAGTCTATATACATCCCCTGCATGATGGCTGTCCTGCATCCTGCAGAGACAGCACTGCGGCAGGCCACAACAGCAGCCAACCAGGCAGTGGCGGAAAGGACTGCACTGGCCAGTGGTCCACTACGATACCTCAAAGGTGAAGGTTGCAAAAATAATGAGGCAGGCAAGAGTTCAGCTTGTCAAGTAGCTGTCATGCTGGTGGGAATTTGACATCAGCGCTAGCATCAAGCTGGAAGAGAGCAACATCTCCTGTCACAAATAGCCAGCCGTACTAAACATTGACTGCAGCGGGGGCAGATCTGCCAGCACTGGCTGCAGCTCTTCGCGCTGGGAAATTGCTGTCTGTATGTCAGTGAATGATGTGCTTTGACAGTTGGATAGTCGCACATGTGCTGTCTCATTGAGGACATGATCTGAGATTCAGTTGGATGCAATTGCACAATCCAATGTGGTGATAGTTCCACACATCATCATATGTTGACACACATCATCACATGTTTGTTCATACTACATGAAGTCTTGCCCAAGAGTCAGATACTTACAATACCTGCCTGTAAGCAGTCCTACGCCGCAATCAGCGCACCAAGCCAATTGCAAGTTTGCAAACTGAATTGATACGTTGCAAATCAGACTGCACATTACAAGCTCACATTAGCTCAGGTGCTGCACCCAAACGTGCCTCTCAGTGACTATAAGGGAACCCATACAACTAAGCAGACTTGCTACTAGTACTGTCAAAACTGGTGTTGAGTTTGGAATGCAGAGCACTATGCAATGTGAGCAAGAGATTAGCCCAAGACAGATTTTCAAGGAGTACCAAAACCTGACGTAACTTGCGCTGCAACAAGTGTTTATCGACGCCGTATCCTGGCTGATGACGCGGGGTACCCCGCGTAGATTGATGCCGTAACACACCCACTAACCGTGAAAGTTTGAATTTGTGTGCACCACTTTGCCGTCGACACACTGCCTGCGCTCTTGCTGTATGTGGCACTCACCGTGTGCACAACAGCGAGGAACGCATCAAGCAATACAGTGCTGAGCTACACTCTCTAAGTGTCTTGAGTCGGCACCCGATCCAAAGGCTGTGACAGAGGCACATGCTGTTGAGCAGTTCACGCGTGAGGGCTTCTCTTTCAGCAAGCTTGTCAGCTCCAAAGACAAGCAACCTTCAGCCACAAGAGGCAACCAAAATGCGCACATGTTTTGACACTTAGGTTTCGCAGGCCCTGCAGAGCCTGATGGTCAGACTTATGCCACCGGATGCAGAGATCAGCTCAACATAGCATGTCTCCAGCAAAAGGTGTACACCGGCATCACTGTATGTATCTTGTAGCTGAAAGTGTCACATATGATGTTTGTAGTGCTGTAGCTTCTGCTGTCTTGACTCTGGAGAAATGGCAGGCCTCATGTTGTGCAAAGCTTGTTCTGCACAAGAGCTTGCACCTTTTGCTATAGATTATACTTGGCAGCTGAAGCTCCCGGGCTGATGCACAGTGCTGCAGGCTAGTGCCTCATGGTGTGTGGTGCACTTAGGCAAAAATGTATGATTTGCGTCTCATCCTTGCAAAGCTGCATTTGTCAGAAACAAGACATTGCAGCTGGTTTTTGAGAAATGCACTGATCATGTAGGAGGCTTCGCAAGTGACAGACCATGTACCTTGCACAACTCACGGCACAGCCAGAAGTGCTGGCTGGACTACAGTCAGTAACTTTTGCTGGTCTGGAAAGCTTTTTGCAAGGCATCTGGGA
>JAABUP010002507.1_pt1 | contig 35268 bp, 49 predicted proteins | sample 5559201 | NCBI WGS metagenome assembly JAABUP01 (sample SAMN10711887, study PRJNA513373) | rock metagenome | isolation source: Antarctica rocks | place: Antarctica
GTATGCCCAATACGCTACTTCCTGACCATGACTCAAAACCCATGTATGCAGGCGATCAGGGCGCACGAGGACTCCCACAATGTGTATGCCCAATACGCTACTTCCTGACCATGACAACAAAACCCGTGTATGCAGGCAATCAGGGCGCATGAGGACTCCCACAAGCAGTATGCCAAGCGTCTGCTGAAGGAGGGCAACATCAAGCAGGACCAGCTGGACAAGATTGACAAGAACGTCCACAACATCCTGCAGAAGGCCTTCGAGGAAGCTAAGGTACTGTTGTGTATACAGCATCTGCATTCTGGGTGCCAAGTCATGGCTTGATGTTGCCTGGCTGGCTGCAGAAGTGCAGTGACAGACATTTGCACAGAGCCCATGTTGTTCCTCCCCTCCCCTCCCCTGCCCTGCCCTCCCCTCCCGTCCCCTGTCAGCAGACTGTGTGAAGCCACTCGGGGTCATTGCAAAGCATATGTGCAGGATTACAAGCCCAATGCCAGGGATTGGCTGAGCAGCTACTGGAAGGGCTTCATGTCCCCGGATCAGATGGCACGCATCAGGAACACCGGTGTCCCCATGGACTTCCTCAAAGAGGTGCGCCCAACCTCACATGTTGTTTATGTGCATTGCTGCGACTACTTCCATACCTGCGACCGTCTCCACATCTGCTTCTGCACTGTTCCTGTCTGTCTGCGTGCATGCCTGCACCTGGGCCTGTGCGTGTCCCTGTGCGTGCAGGGGGGCAGTGGTGCTTCGCAAACTGGCAACTAAGCAAAACACACACAGAATAAAGCAGATTACACACGAAACTTGAAAGTACGTACACATCAGTGAGCGGTAAACGTGAGCACGACATCTTGACTTGACAGTCCATGGGGGGCAGCACTGCTGCTGATTGTGCAATGGAATCACTTGACAGATTCTGCAAGACATGAGCGTCAGCACAAGTTATGAGTGGCATCAAACACCAGTGATCCAAGTATATCACCCATATGCTGCCTATCATTTACGCAAACTGCACATGTTGCGCACTGCCTTTCGTGCATGTAAGGGGTATCATCATCCTGACCTTGCCAGGCCCAAACAAGAGTAGCTGTACCCGAGGGTCTCTGACATGGTCAATGAAAACCTGAAGTCCAGTGCATGCTTGTCTGAGCGTATTCCTTTTGCACTCACTGTCTGTTGACAACTCCCCTGATGAATTGCCAATGCAAAAAGGTGCCAAATTGATTGATTGATTGGTTTATTTATTGATTTGGCAACTTCACAGGTTGGCATGTCCATCAGCGGCCTGCCAGAGGGGTTCAACCCCCACAAGGGTATCAAGAGGGTCTTTGACGGGCGCCGCAAGGCTATAGAGACCGGTGAGGGCGTGGATTGGGGTTTTGCTGAGGCCCTGGCTTTCGGAACCCTGGTCAGCGAAGGTAGGCCGGCAGAACCTGCACCTGGTTTTAGGGTTATGATTCATACTGGCGGGACCTGCACCCAAACATTGACTGCTGTACTTGTGTTCAAAGCATTTCTGTGTGCAAAAAGCTCTTTGGGATACAGAAACATCACTTGTTTTAGAGATATGTCCCATGCAAATGTATACTAAACAATGCCTGGGCACAGTTTACAACGCGCTGTTAGATTGGGGAGCTCTTTTCAATCCCGAAACGTCTATTGTAAATTCAGAAACGTCATCCTTACACTGGAAATCTAAACTCAGAAACGCCTGGGGACAGTAAAAACGCGTTTTTACATTGGGGAGATGTTTTAGATATCTTAGGTTGTCCATTGCTTTGGCTGTGGCTTTTGCCTTGCTGCATAGATCACAATCATTTGGATCACAGGTGGTGCACAAATTTGTAAACCTGAGCATTGTTCACGAATCTGTGCACCAATTGTGGCCCAAATGGTACACAATGCTGAGGATCAGCAAAATCTGGAGGAACATGCCATTTACATTGCCCCATGGCAGGGATATGCACCATGCTGTTGCTGACACACTTCTTGCTTATACCACTGGCAGGCAGCTTGCAGGCAGCAATGTGCCCAGTCACAGGCAGAGAAGGATGCATACTGTGTTTTGCCCCTTTTCTCCTCAGGTATTCAAAATCCGAGAGGAGGGTCCAGTCAGAGGAGCCAACGTGACCTGGCTGCTGTTTTTAGGGTTTGCCCTACACCACATTGAGAAGTTCATGCCTGGATGACCTGGCAGCCGCATTTGCCTTGGTGATGTAGACATTGAGGCAGACAGTGCTGACAACCTCACTGTGTTTTGCAGGCAGTCTATATTTAGAGTTCCTAAACACTAAGTCCTCGTTGTATTTTGCAGGCAGTCTATATTTAGGGTTCCTATACCCTCAATCCTCAATGTGTTTTGCAGGCAGTCATGTGCATGTGCGTGGGCAGGTTGTAGATCAGCGCACTTCCAAATGTGATTCATCACCCAGGCATGTTGAGCTCCCAGTGCGTGCAGAAACACTCAACATCTATTTGCAGAAGTCTTCTTCGCTCAAAAGAGGACGACAAAGGATTTCAAGACTGAATTTTGGACAAAAACAAAAAGACGATGAAAACGAAACAAAAGGAAAAGGAGAAACAGCACCTGCCTGCACTGTGCAGGCAGCCATGTGCGCATGAGTGGTCAGGATGTAGAGAGGGGCACCTTTAGTCACAGGCACGCAGTGGTGCATGACCAGAAGACAGGGGAGCGCTATTTCCCATTGGGGAATGTCTTTGATGGGCAGAAGCCCTACCAGTTCACCATCTGCAACAGCAGTCTGTCAGAGTTTGGCATCCTAGGGTTTGAGCTGGGGTACAGCATGGAAAACCCTAACAGTTTGATCCTGTGGGAAGCCCAGTTTGGCGATTTCGCCAATGGCGCACAGGTGAATGGCCGCAACTCGAGACGAATTCCTCAATGCAGAATGATATCCGTCAGTGATCATGATGCTACCAGCAATCAGAGGAATGATGACTGTATGCTTGTGTGTTGTGCTTACAAATGGCCCTCTCAAAAAAGCTTGTGCTGCTTTGCCACAAGACGAGAAACAGATCTTCTGATGACGCCAATCTGTGGCTTGCTTGGAGTCAACCTCAATTGCATGAGACTGCACAGGACAGTGTCAAGTTTCCCACATTGTTCCATTCATTTGTTTTTCAATTCATTCATTAAAGATGTGTCCTCCCCTAGGGTCAGGTACGTACAGTACTGAGCAGCTCCCTGTATGAGGTCTTGTTATGTGGTTGCTTGCGTGCATTCCATAGATGGTTATACAGTCAGAGAGGCTACAACCATATTTCCACAAATCATCGATTCTCATAGCCGGTGTGGGACTCTGCGTGGTTGACGCTGACAGCATTCAGCTCAACTTTCCGGTGGGGATGCTGGCACTCTGGTGGTTGTGATGGTCCTACAGGCACCTAGGTCTCGGGGATTCCAAATCGCCACTGTTGTACCAGCTTGCATCAAGTTGCATTACAGCTTGTGTGTCTTTGGACTGATGGCAGGATCTGACTACCAGCACTGGACATCAACAGCACGCAGCTTGCTCACAAGGTGCTTGCGCTTTGGTAGCTGTGCTGGCCTTAGCAGCCAAGAGTAGGTCATCTTTGGTGGTGCAGGTTGTGTTTGACCAGTTCCTGTCCAGTGGAGAGTCCAAGTGGCTCAGACAGACCGGCCTGGTGGTCTTGTTGCCCCACGGTTATGACGGCCAGGTACGCCCTGCTCTCACTCCATGCTGACTGTTTCGCAGTCGCTGCATCTAACCCAGTGTGAAGGTCATTTGTCAACTTGCTGTGTTTGCATGTACTGCTGGATGTGTAATTGGGTCTTTTACATGCATGTCGTGGTGTATCTTCTTCGTGAACACGCTTGTTTGCTTGGTGATCAAGGAGTATTGCCCAATTTACTCCTTGAAACCCTGAGTCTGAAAACCCTAAAAGCCTAAGGAGAGCAGCCTGCACACTGTGGTTCTGCAGCTCTGCTTAGTGACCAATCATGGATGGTCAAATCAAATCTGCGTTCTCAGTTGTCTGAACCGCTGTTGCATATGGAGCGAGGCATCGTCTACTGTCCCTTCTTTTGTTGCTGCTCTCTTGTAGCGTTCAGTGGACAGCCGCTGCAGGATATAGATGACTCTCACAGATGGCTGCAACAGATCCCACTCATCCTTGTCCATCAAAAGTATGGGTCCAGTCACAACCCTGAGCTGTATGACCTGCTGTCGCAGGGTCCGGAGCACAGCAGCTGTAGGATAGAGAGGTTCTTGCAGATGGCTGATGAGGACCCCTACAATGCACCCCCCATTGATGAGAGCAAGTGGTTCACGGGGGGTCACCTGGGGTCTGCAACACAGCGCATCAACTGGCAAGTGGTCAACTGCACCACCCCGGCAAACTACTTCCATGTCCTCAGACGCCAGGTACGCCCTTGACCACATCAGAAAGTAATCTTGAGAAGATCAGCATGCTTTGATGGTCCTCAGAAGGCACTTTTGAAAGAGGTTCATGGAAAATTATAATTATTGTGTGTAAGTACAGAGCTGACATATACAATGTTGAATGATGCATCTTGTTGTGACTGCTGGTCTGTCTGGTAGTCTGTGACCTACACATCCAGAAGCACTCCCACATGTTCCAAGACAAGTCAAGCTTCTAAAGGGAGAAAAAAGAATTGCATCTGCAAATTCTTTGGATCTCTATTGTCACACGCCTTAAACATTTAGTGCTTAGTGATTGTTCATTTCCCAGTCATGGTCTGTTGACTCCCCTGATGAGTCCTACAGACAGCAAATGTAAATTGACTGATTGATGAAAGGGAGGAAAAGCATTAGTGTTGGTTAATGGGTCTCCAAAGCCTGATCAGGCTTCCAGATGCTCCCACCAGGGGACAACAGCGCTGTGAAGCTTGAAAAGACAACCCTTCTTGAGAACACCAGTGATGCTAGAGAGGCTGGCACAATGCAGGTTCACAGGCAGATCAGGAGCAGCCTTGTGGTGATCACTCCCAGTAACCTGCTAATGTGCCCATGTCCAAGGCAGCTGCTGGGAAGTGAAAAGACTCAATGCTTGCATGAGCCTGGAACAGTGGCACAAAAACGTGTTGTGTTGCAGATTCATAGGCAGTTCAGGAAGCCCCTGTTGGTGGTGGCCCCCAAGAACCTGCTGAGGCATCCTGATGCCAAGTCAGGGCTGTGGGAGTTTGACGACAAGGCTGATGACAAGGGGATCCTGGGAGTGCGATTCAAGCGCCTCATCATGGACGCCTCAGCAGAGGACAGGTCAGAGCACACCTTAGTCATCGCCTCACTTTCACAGGCGTGGCTCATGTCTGATGGTGCAGGGCTCTGCTAAGAGGCTTGTATTGTTTCTTAATTATCAAGGCCTACTTGGCAGCAAGAGTGAGATGGCAGATAGAGTGTTGCATGTTTGGTTGCTGCTGTGCAATGCTCAGCCACAAGCTTGTTTCGTTTATTCGGTCAAGTTGACAGAGACAATGTGGTCATCACTGCATCAAGCAGCAGCTGTTTTGTGCATAAGGCGACAGAGAGCTGTGTGTTGGCAAGACAAGGTAGGCAAGAGTTGAAGTGAGTGGTGGCTGCAGGTCGCCCCACCCCCCCCAGGAGGAGGGCTTCAAGAGGGTTGTCATGTGCAGCGGCAAGGTGTACTATGAGCTGGCAAAGAAGCGTGCTGAGCTGAAGAAGGAGAAGGAAGTTGCCATCATCCGTCTGGAGCAGGTCCTGCTCTTCTTCTTCTTTGTATGCTGGTTAATAACAGCTGATTCGGCTGTTTTGTCTTCTTGTGTCCCATTTCTTGAGTAGAAGAAGAAGAGATTTGCCAGCATGTATCATCTGCGGCAGGTCCTGGTGCTCTTCATCTGTCTGCCTCCCATCTCTGACCTGATCTGCAAAACCCTTGCCTTCGCAGCTCCTCACCCTCTTCTTCTCGTGCTCCACGCCTCTTGACATGCCTTTGCTTAATTGATGCACCAAGCCTGTAGCTCTTGACTGCAACAAGAATTTCCTGAGCAGATGGTAATTGGCCACCTGGTACATTGCATCTGACAACGTCTGTACATGCACATAGATATGTGTGTGCATGTATGTGTGTCTGTGTCTGTTTGTCTGTCTTCGTGTCTGTGCGTCTGCTGCTGGTGCCCTTCCCTTTGACCTGGTACAGAGTTTGTACAAAGACATGTATTTGAGACATGTGTGTGTTTTTGTGTGTCCGTGTGTGTATCTATGTGCAGTTGATGCCCTTCCCTTATGACCTGGTACAGAGTGTGTACACAACGACATACATTCCAAGACATGTGCATGTGTGTGTGTGTGTGTGTGTGCAGCTGGTGCCCTTCCCCTTTGACCTCGTACAGAGGGAGCTGAGGCGGTACCCCAATGCTGAGTTCCTGTGGTGTCAGGAGGAGCCCATGAACATGGGGGGCTACACCCACATCTGCCCCCGCCTGGAGACCTGCATGAGGAACGAGGACCGCGAGGTTAGTTGCTCACACTCACTTGAAACCTGCTGCATGTTGTTACTATATCTATGCTTCAGGGGTCACTCATCGACGCTGTTTTCTGGACCTGCTGCACGTCGTTACTACATTCAGGGTTGAGGGTTTTGTTTGTTGACACCTTTTTTAGATTTGCTGCATGTGGTTACTATGTTTTAGGGTTGAGGGCTCTGTTCATCAACACTGTCTCCAAAACTGCTGCACGCTGTCCGGTCCTGTGCTGGGACTGCCAGTTTTTTGTTTTAGATAGACAACTCCAAGGCAGGGAGGATTGCAAGGGACCAGGCATGAGGCCTTTGCCATCATGTCGTTTCTTCAACCTGCCCGTAAAGCAAAGATGCATGCTTGCTTCTGTTTGGGTTTATGCACGACCAAGGGGAGATCAGGTTTTTTTGCTTCTGAACAGAGCTGCACTATGGTTCAGCACTCAGGTTACCTGTTGCATTTACACTTTTTCGCATCACTGCTGCCGCTGTTTTTGCTCACAATACAAGGGGTAAGATTGCGGATGCGATACTCTATTGAAGCTTGCATTGCTGGGCACTATGTATGAGGACTTTTTGTTTCCCTGAAGTTGTTCCCAATACATGGCTGATGCAGGCCTGCTTGCCTCGCCATTCCTCTTCTGCACTGTTCTCCATTATCAAATTTGCCTGCCAGCAAAGGTGTAGCCTCAATACATGCAATGATGATGCCATCTTGATGCGACTTTGTTGTGTTGTCATGGGTTGAATTCACATACATTGCAGGACTCTAAATCATGGATTCCAGGGGTGTCATGTTGATGCAGGTGCCTGCCCATGTACCCTATGCTGGACGTCAGCCCAGCGCTTCGCCAGCCACTGGCTTTTCAGATGTACACAAGCGGGAACAGGATGAGCTCTGCACACATGCTATGGACCTCGAATATGCTTTGTAGCACAATATAGTCAGACCGCAGGTTGCCTGCCTTCTGTAAAAGTGTGTTGACTCAGACTACTGTCAGCCCAGCTGAAGCCCTCTGAGTCTAGTCGAAAGGGCTTGTCTGTGTCACCTGATCTTGTTCGTGAAACAAACAACATACAAACACGTGTTTTGGGCCTTGACAAAGCTTGGTGCAAGTGATGGCATGGCGAATCGTACACATTCGTCTGTTTGAACCATCCATCGCAGTAGTACTGTTTTGGTATGTCATGAATAGCAGAGAGCAGCATGTTGTCCTCTAAATGGGGAGCATGACTCCCAGCAGCAGCAGCAGCAAGGATGCCAGGCTTCCTTAGGAGATCGTGTTTTGCGTCTGCTTGGCGTTACCACGCAATGATCCGCCGCAGGGGCGGCAAGTAATGTATACGTGCCGCCCCTGGAAAAGCAGGGATGCAGCTGTGTCATAAACAATTAGGCACCAGGCAGTGTGTAATCTTGCCGCATGTTGCATGCAGTATCAACAAACTACCATGTTCAAAAACTGTCCACAAGCAAAGGTCAACATAAACATTGAGTGTGAGCATGGACTTACTTCATTGGCAGAGCATGCTGCACCTAGAATTGCTCAACGTTGACCAGTAGTTGCTATCAACAGGGTACAGTATACAAGGCTTGAACAAAAGTGCTTGACAGAATCAAAACTGAATGGGCTTAAGCTAACAAGCATACACATACATGATGTTTCATACATGATGGTCCTCAAATACGCCAGGCGTATGCCTCTGTCTGAACTTAAGACCCTAGACATGCAAGTGCAGGAGGCAAAAAGATTTGTACCAAGCAAACTGGACAGGGTATAACCAAAAGCGTTTATTTGTTGAGCCTTGGCATCATCAGACAACATAACCAACACTAAAGAATTCAAGCTACAGTATTGACATTCAACCCCTGGCACCACACCAGCTACCAAAACAAAAGCCCTTTCAATAGGTTCACACCGGGCACCTTCCAATGGGAGTAGCCAGATCATATAAAGCCCCTCTTTTGACAGGTTTCCCACTCCTTTTTGCCCTTGCGGCATCCCTTGTGTCTGGATCAGTCAACCAGGTCAAAAGTTTGGTCCACTTCTTGCCTTTGCCCGCAGCGCTCTTCCCATCAAGAGACGATCTGCTGGAAGGAGTAACAGCATAATTGCCTGGCAGATCAACAGATGTCTTACTAGTGCGAGCAAGTGCTGGTCTGTTGGCAGCAGCAACAGGCTCCCTGATCTGAGTACGGGAAGGAGATCTAGTGGTGGTTTCCAGGGAGAGTCTACTAGGACTGTCAATGGATGGTTTGGAAATGTTATCGATTGTAGCCACAGAATGGTTTCCTGTGTGAGTGCATGTGTCACAAGACGTTGCAGATTCCAGCCGTGGGGTGGTGACCAAGGAGCTGCCTGATGCGCTCCAGGCGACCTGGGGATCAAAAGATCCCCAAGCGGAGTCCTCATGAGCAGGATTTGAATCTTTGCTCAGCTTGCGCTTCCTCAGATATGCATCCTCCAAAGATGGTATCTTGCCTGTGTGGAAAACACTAAATATCAGACAAAGCATCAGAGCAGCTGCAGATTGCAGTACAGGGGTGTGAGTTGAAATGCTTTGTGATCAAGTGCAATACGTGGATGACAATATGGTGTGTGATTGACAACACGGTATGTGGAAAATAATACGGTATGTGAGTTGCAGTACTATGTGTCTGTGTCAGTTGCAATACGGTGTGTACCTTGGTGACTTACAATACAGTGTGTGAAGTGCTTCATATTCAGGTGTGTCAGCACAGCAAGGTCAGCAATGCCCAAATATGGCTGCTTACAGTGTTGCCAGCACCTGTGAAAGACTCTCTGGCAGTCTATCCAAGACTATGAATGTCAGTAAAGACAAAGTAAGCATAGCACTTTGCATGCAAGGCTCACACGTTTCTGTAGCAAATTTTGTTTTTTTTGTGTGTTGACTTTTGTTTTACTACATAGATTATACAAAGGCAAACAGTCAATAAACAAGTTTTATAGAGCTTACCCAGGTTGGCATGCATCACTTCTGCTCCAGGCTGTGTCACTGACATAGGGCTGAACTGCAGAGCCCTCTGGGCTGGCCTTTTGGCCTCTGGCGTTGAAGGAAGCTGTTGGGCAGGCGTTTGCCTTTCCAGCCCTTCAGGCTGTGACTTGACTGGGGAAGGCTGATGGGAGAAGGGGAAAGGCGACCATTGGCCTTCAGGATTGGTGTCCAGCCAGGACTGGATATACTCGAGGGAGTCCGTCCGCCTGGGTTCTGAGCTCTGTGAAGAGGAGGAAGGGGCAGGGGGCCGGGAGGGCGGTGCCTGGCTAGGCTGGTCACCAGAGCCCTCTGCAGGGGCATTGCCAAGGGCTCTGAAGGCTTCTGCCTCAGCCTGAGGCTCCATGAGACTGATGACCTGCGCTGATGTAGAAGAAGGTGTCTGTGCCTCAGCGCTTGCAGGTGCACATTTGTCATGACCCAACGCCTGTGGCTGCAACTGTGAGACACATATTGGCTGCGGCTGGTGGTATGATATGTATGTGGATCTGAAAGGTGCCAAAAGTGAGCTGAAGCTGCGGCGGGAATCAGGATTTGACATGCTGTGTCTCCTGGCCTGCTGGAGCCATGTGTCAGTACTGGAAGCTGCTGTGGAAGCTGAGAAGGAGCTCTGCTGTAAAGACTGTCTCGACAGGGCAGCAGGGCTGGATTTGGCAGGGGCGCTGATCTCGGCAGCAGGGTATGGGTATGAATGAGTGCTGAAGCCAGGGTTTAGGACACTTCTGCGCACAATATCTTGGGCAGAGCTAATGTGCTGTTGGGTCACAGAAGAAGAGGGGCCATGCTTGCTTCCAGGGCTTGCCAGGAAGTGCCCTCCAACTACGGGGCTGGAGGAGGGAAGGGGTGCTATTGGCACCTCTGAAGAAGAGGAATGCTCAGACACGATTGACTCCAGAGGGGCAGCTTCTGCTTCAGCCCTGAAGCTGACAGGGCTGGCTGTGGACCCTGCGGATACCCTAGATTGATCACGAGTAGGTGGAGGGAGGGCTCTTTGAGGCAGCAGGGCAGATCTGGAGGGGTTTGGGAGGAGCTCTGGATCAGCCCTAGGGTCACTTGCTGGGGTACTGTCAAGCCGCTGCTGCTGTGAGAGCAGGGCTGGGGCAGTTCCTGGCTGCGCATGAGGGCTGTTCAGAGCAGCCCTCTCAAACGCAAAGTCTATCACTGGCTCCACAGACCACAGTTGCGAGGCATCCCTGGCCACCGCTGTATTGGAGGGCGCCACAGCTGTGCCAGTGGCCACTCCAGCTGTAACAGGGCCTGCCACAGCTGTGGAGGCCTCAAGCGCTGCCTGCCGCTGTACTTCAGCAAGCACGCCACCATCAGAGACAGAAGTGGACAAGATCCCCTTTGGAAGGAAGCAGCTCATCTGAGTGAGGGAAAAGGACGCCGAGGGGCTTTTTCGAAGGTACCATTGCCAGATCAGGACCAGGCAGTCTATGGCAGGCTTTGACACAGTGTCAACCCCAGATTTGGCACAAATGAAACACAGCTCCAGCGCTTCACTGCTCTTCAGCTCTTGCAAGACTGCAGCCTGTAACCACAAGCACCTCATGTTGATTCACCCAGCTTAGAGTTAGCAGAGAGCGGTCTGTACAAAGACACTCTTTGGTGGAACGCATCAGCATGAGTAGCTAGTGCAAGCAGGTGGCGTTTGGGGTTTAGGTCAAGCTTCTGGTGAATGTCAGGTTTGGGCATAACAGCAACACAAATGGCTGAGCCGGTACTGTGTACCAACAGCTGGTCAAGGCAAAGAGGAGACACAGAACAACTGACTGTGTCATATGTGGCTGTAAAACGCTGCAGCTGCTGTCTCACAGGAAATGATCAAAAGGATTTGTCAAATGCCATGTAGACATGCCAGGTAGACATGCCAGGTAGAAAATCACCATGCCATTGCAAATGTGCATGATGCATCCGCTGATGAATACTGCTCAGGCTACAAAGACTGTACTAAAAGGCTGGGAACCCTAAGATTGTATTGACAGCCCTGGAACCCCTAGAACTGCATCAACAGCCTGCAGACTGGAGATGTGTACACTGTCAGCTGTAACAAATCGGACAAAAAACAACCTGATCAAGCAATGAGACCAGACCCCTGGCCAACCTCTCTTTCAGCCTAATGCCCTAAATCATATACAAGTGTGACGCTATTATGTTACTCTATCAGGTCTATACGACAGGGATACTGAGAAGCACTAAACCTAAATATAATCATGCAAAGGCCCATTCACGCGCTACTCTTGCACAACAGCGCAGTCACTGTTCAAACATCATGCACTGCCTGCAGCTCAGACCGTCATACATTTCGCAGCTGTGTGGTCGCCTATAGAACTAAACATTGCAGAGTGCGTACACGTTCCTTATTCAACACAAGCCTGTCCTTAGGGTATGTACGGTGCACTTGTCAAGAGCCACTGTTGTTTTTGCAATGCGATTACAACATGTTTGATGGTGATAACATGTTGGAAAGGTTCAAGCACAGAGTGCAGAGTGCAGAGTGCAGAGTGCAGAGTGCAGAGTGCAGAGTGCACTGTGGTCAACCCAAAAGCACACCTGGTTGTGTGGATTTAGGATTCTGACTACTGCAAGCACGCTTGATTGTGTGTATGTAAGGGTTTGAGTACTGCAAGCACACCCGTTTGCGTGGATTGAGGGTTTTGAGTACAGCAAGCACACCTGGTTGTGTGGATGCTGTATTAGCTTGTGGAGGCCCCTGATGAGCCTGCTCAACGCCGTCAGGCCTGCTTCGTTGTGCAGATCAAAAGCCTTCGTCTGGTCCACCAACTTGGTCAAGCCTGGAGTGCAGCACAGAAGGGCATGAAAAGGAAAAGCTAATCCTGTCAGTGGTTTTGTCTCATTGCTTTGACTTTTTGTTTTAGAACGCACCATATGTTCGCTAACTACCTTGCTGTTCACACGCTTGCACCCTACCACATCCTCCTCCATCCTATCCTCTTCACTATCCAAACAGTTGCATGGGTTGCAATGTAAGTTGTGCAAGAAAGAGCGATGTGGTTTCACAGTATTCATTCATTCATGCATTCATTGGACTTGGGCTTTCCCTAGGTACAAAGCCCTGAGTAACTCCCTGTATCTGGTCCCATGCTTGCATGTCACAATGTGAGTCTTAGCGTGTCCACAAATGTCCCTGGTTTTAGTACTAACATGTCAAGCATGCAACTGTACAGGCTCAAAATGACCTTATGTTCAACAAGACAGCTGCATGAGCTCAACTGTATGGAGTATGTCAAACGCTGACCCCCAGTCAAGAATGCAGCCTTTGCACAGCAGTCAACTGGCTCAACAGAACAGTCCAAGCACAACCAAGACAAGAAGGGACCATATGACCATCATGGCACCTTTGCTGTCATATACTGCAAGCAAACAGCAAAGAAGAGGACGCAAACATGCCTGAGAATGTCAGCAAGGAGTCCCACACTAAGTCAGCATGCAACTCTGCCATACTGCCAAGACCCTCTAGGGCTTCCAAGGGTTGGTACTGCAGCTGATTCACCAACACACTGCTGCCACCTGCAGATTTTCCAATCAGGGCGTGTGTGGGTGCCCTCAACATAGACAGCCCAGCCAGCAGCATGCAGCCAGACAGGTCAAACAGCAGACCAAACAATCAAAGCCTACATACACGACTAAATGACTGGAGCAGCAGAATGCACTCTGACCGGGTCAGAATCACAACAGCCGGTTGTGTGCATCTTTGTGTTCTGTACAGCAGACACATAACAAGAAGACAGAAAACTCACATATGTGCATGCAAACACATAGGCTGTGTGTTGCACATTGCTCATCATACACGCAAGCTTTGTTGCTTGCACCGACTCACCATGCACAGCTGATCTGCATCAAGACTTACAGCATGCAATCATGTGAAAGGACAGACAGGCAACACAGCAGACCTAGTCGGCACCAAAGACACAAGACCACAGCTGCATTGTGTCTGCCAAAGATCCAAAGACAATGTTTTGCAACCCACAGTACCTGCAAGTGCTATGGTGTTACAGTCAGCTCTGCTTCTAAAGGCAAGGCTTGTGATTGCCCAAGCAGCCAGTTGACTAACGCTGGATCTGTTCTTGCCCAAGCTGTATGCTGCCTCTTTGGTCACAGCCTGGATCCAACACATTGTGAGACTGCCAGTGATAATAGTATGATATTAATTTTAACGCTTTCCGGCTCATGATGAGCTAGGTACGTGCAGGACTGCAAGTAAGACACCGCAGAAGCACCGTAAGTTACACACCTCTCTGGTCTTAACTGGACACAAAATAGCATTTGAAACTGTTGGTCCTTCACAACTCTTCATCCATCACCGCCCACATTGCTTGTGCGTGTGTGTGAGCCAAATCAGTGTGTGAGGCAGCCGTGAAAGCAAAGAGGTGCTGTATGGTCAGCTCGCAAATGCTCACCGCACTTGACAGGACAGCAAAGCGTATGAAAGGTCTCAGCCAACCTGTAGAGCTGCAGCGTCATCAGCAAAGATCTGCAAGGCCACCAGGCAGATGATAGCTGCAAGCACAGCTTGCTGTCCCTCTGAGGTCAGGCAAAACCTGAGGCATCTTAACAGCGTTGACATGGCTCTGCAGGGCAACATGAGCTGCTGTGGGTGCTGTCAACCTGGCATGGCATTATCACTGCGTGGAGAGGCAGTGCAAGAAAACGGGCTACAGCATTTGTTGATAATATGCAATGTGCACTGCAGCCTTTGCATAGCTGTGGGGCCTTGTGCCTTTGATAGCCTGATACAATGAGCCAGACTGGTTCTGATGCACTGAGACTGATTTCAGCATGCGTGAGTAGTATGCTACCAGCTATGACATGTCACACATTGGTTCCAAATGTCAGACTCGACGCATGAAGCGTGTGTGAGGCATTGCAGTGTAAGCTGGGCGTATGGTACGGAGCTCCTGGGGCTAGGAATGCTTTCAGTGTACATACATATGCCAGCAAGCTGCATGATGCACCATCAGGTGTGCAAACATGCCTACTGCGGCGGCCCTGTGACGCCTTTGTGTGTCATTTCCGATGGGCTGTATGACTAGTGACAATCGATGTGCAGGGTGTACGGCGCTGTGCTGACAGAGCAGGTCCTGCAGCTCAGAATTCAGACCTGCGAGAGTGCTGAAGTTGGTTTCTCTGATACCCAGGCAAGAACATTTGCATCAGCTGGCTTGAAGCTGTCTTCAAATCCTCTGCCTGTGACTCTGCACCACCATCTTTGTGTTTGGCCAGCTACAGAGTCAAGGGGGGATAGAGGGGTCTGGCCCCTTGGGGTTCAGATATGTACACTAAATGCAGACTGTGCAAAGCCTGCAGAATCCTTGAAGCTGACGCTCACCAAACACTCTTGCAGCTGCCAGGGACGCGACTGCCTGAGCATGCCAGTGGACGAAATCAAAATCAGGCAACTGCTCTGCTCCACCGTTGCGCCTGTGCACTGCTATGGTACACAGCAGTGGCCCAGACCTGAGCGCGTCTGCGCGTACAACGGGTAGGAATCAGGGCTGTCTGATGTGTTGTAACTATTGTGCGCACGCAGACGAAATTCTTCTCGCTGCTTGGATGTTAGCTTAGCCGCATATATGCATACCCTCAAACTGCTTCAGCACGGTGTCAGCTGCAGAACCCATTTGCAGACTTTGTGTCGCGTCCTGGAGTGCATTGCGTATTTGCTGGATCGTCGACAACGAACATAATGCCGGATCCTGGTCAAATTCTCGGACCCGTGTGAGGGTCCTGTTCGCAGCTGTCATCACTGATCAAGTTTGCACAGAGAGCAACTTGCGCTTGCCAAGGTCCAACGTCCGTGTTCTTGTCGGCCTATGCAACAAAAGCATCGTCGGCGCGATTGCCAGCCCACTTGTTTTCCCTCGTTCATGTGCACATATTCTGCTGAACGCTTTAGGGGTTGCAATCACATGCAACTAGTTGGCCACATGGGACACCTCGCTTGCACGTGCCTGTTGTCAGCCCTTCGGTTACGGTATAATCTTCACGTATCTGCCCTCTGCCAGAATCAAAGTCAAACCTCAACAAACTTTCCCGCCCTTAGCATTTTACGCTTGCCATGGCAGTTGCCAGGGATGCTCTTTGGTAAAGATTTCTGCCACTTGTGTGATTCTGAACACTGGGCATCACAGCATTTTGCAGGTTCTAGACTGACAGCAACGTGTCAGAATGTACCTGTAAGTGCTGACTTTAAACGTGTGCTACAGGTTGTTTAGTTGCTCGTGATTGCAACACAGTATTGCAGATTGCATGAGTGTTAGCAAAAGTTATGGTGGTAAAGCTGTATTTTCAGTGTCACTATGCAAATGCCCTGCGCAATTCTGCAGAGTGGGTCAGAGTCTGACACTGGCCCTCAAACGAGGCTAGCTGTCAAAGTACAAAGGGTTCAGGCGAGTTGTGCAAAATCTGCTCGTCATGACAGCTGTCGTTTGGACCAGTGCCACCATGCAAAGCCTGATGGTGGCGTAGGGGAGACAGCAATTCACTGGCAAAAGGTAAGCAGTGTTTTGCTGTGCACCGTGTGACTTATGACTGTGTGACTGACCAGCATCGAGCGTGTCACTTGCAGAACTTCAGGAATGCTGCTTCTCAGCTCAAAATCATACAGTCCAGACCGTTCAAAGGTTACAGGTTTCAAAACCTTGCCAAACAGAACCTGCTTAGTGGGCTAGGGGGAGAGCGACACTACAGGTGCCAGTTGACACCAGGTGTTGACAGATTGAGTCTAGGAGACAGCAGGCCAAAGGAAGGGATGTTCATTCAAGGGTGTCACTACTGCTTGTGATGCTGCTGCTGCTGCATGACCATTGGCGGCCGCATCTGTTGCACACCTTGCATCTGCATCTGCATTGCAATTGCAGAATGCATCAGAGCAGGCCTTCCTTCACCCGGTCACATTACATGGTATGTAATGCATGAAGGTACTGTTGCTGCAAGCAAGACACACAGGACAAGCAGACAGTCCAGGCAAGCATAATGGTACTTTGCAAACATTTGCACATGAGTATTGCTTCCCCAAATAGCCTGCACTGGCCTGATTAAGGACTGCAAAGGAAGCTGCTCATGGAGCTGCAAGCTGTGAATTAAGGTACTGACAGTGGCACACATGCAGGGTTCAATATAAAATCTTGGTCAACAAACGTTGATCAGACAAGGCATTGCTTTCCTCAACTTCAACCTTATACTTTCGAGATGTGTACTCACTGCTTGACTGCTACTATGAGGGGGCATCATTCCAGCAAGGCCTGGGGCTGTTGGTTGCTGGCCCATCATGTGGGGGTGCATGCCCTGCTGATTCATCATAGCATTGGGTGGCATCCCCATTCCCATGCCATTCATCTGCAGGCAAGACTCAAGGAAGCTCGCATGCTATGGCTCATCAGGTGAGCGCCACACAAACAGGTATATACTGACAGTGTTAGCAAGACTGGCTAAATATGCAGATTGCCAAGTGCACATTGCCACAATTTTGTGATGCCTCATGCAGTGAATTTGCAACAGCTGTAACATCAAAGCAGCAGGGTTGCTGGAGTAGCTGTACTGTCAAGCACAATGCTTAAATACAACGCATGCGGGCAAACAGGTATACAACAGTGCACTGTCTGCTGCAAGAGACGATGCAATTTGCAAGCAAAAGCAATGGTCCTGACAAACCTGGGGGGCTTGCATATTGCCTACGCCTGACATGACTGGTGACATGGCCCCTTGGGGCATGCCCATGTTGCCCTGTCCCATGCCCATGTGCGGCCGGGGCTGCCCAGGCATGGCCCCAGAATATGCATATCCAGGAGGCCTCATGGCTTGCTGCAGTACACAAGAGTGCAAGCTGTGGACTAGTGTGGACTACACAATTAGTGTGTCTTCAGACCTATTGTGATGACTGCAAGGGCTACTGTGTTGCTCAAGCAAAGGTTTGATGCAGTCTTGCAGCACTGACTGCAATTTCTTGGCAGAAGGGTATTTTGACACGCATGCAGCAAGCAAGGAGTATAATTCTTGAGATAGTCATTGAGATTAGTCTCAAGACATACAGACATGCTGAACGTTTATACATGAGCCCTGATGAGGCAAGAAGCAGCTGCCAGCAGGCGTTTTCTGGTATCAACCACCCGGCTATGCGCAACACTCAGACAAAGAATGCGAGCTGTTTGCTACCAGTTAATGATCACATCCTTTTCACTTGGGCTTGCACAGCGGCCTCACCTGTGATGCTTGAGCTTGAGTCATGGGCTGCATCCCCTGTTGCTGCTGCTGTTGCATGCCAGGCTGCTGCATGCCAGGCTGCTGCATGCCAGGCTGCTGCATGCCTGGCTGCTGCATCCCAGGTTGTTGCATCCCAGATTGTTGCATCCCAGGTTGTTGCATCCCAGCTTGTTGCATTCCTGGCTGTTGCATGCCCGGCTGCTGCATGCCCTGCTGCTGCTGCTGTTGCCGCTGCTGCATCTGCATCTGCTGCTGACGCTGCTGCACGTCTTGGATTGGCTGTGAGCAGCAGAGCTGTCAGCAGTGATAAGCAACAACGAAGATCACCTTGTTACTGATACAGTGCAGGCATGCAATTCTGATGCACTGAGCACCTGTTTGCAATGAACTATTACAAGCTTGAGCTAGAGCAACAGATGCACTTGAGTCACATGATCTGACAACCTTGCAAGCATTCAAGCGTGACAATGCAGGAAGTGACAAGAGCGCGTGCACCAAAGTACAAAAGTGTCCTGAAACCCTTCAACAAAATGCTGGTAGCAGGCGTACAAGGATTGTGCTGGGTACACAATCAACACCATTAACATTCATGCAAAGTGCATTGCATTCTGCATCAAGAAGCAGCGCTGTTGTCTATAGACAAGCAAGCTGAACACAGAATGGCCAGGAAGCAACAGGATAGAAGATACTGTGATACTGTGGGACAGGAGACACTGTGGGGATAGGAGATACTGTGGGGATACGAGATACTGTGGGGACAGGAGACACTGTGGGGATAGGAGATACTGTGGGTATAGGTTGCGCACCATGCCAGTCCGCAGCACATTATACTGCAGCTGCAATTGCTTGTAGTGGCGCATCACGGCTGCATGATTGTTTGTGTAAGCCTGTCTCTGCTCGTCTGTCAGAGGCTGGCCCGCACCGTTCTTGCCTGTACAACAGCAAACAGTCAGTCGCCATTGCTGAAATGCATAAACATATCATAGCTTTTGTTTTGTATCTGGGTTTATTGCAAAATACAACTTTAGAGCCATATGGTCACTGGTCCAAAATCTGCATATAGTGATTTCATGACAGATGACAGAACCAGGTTCATACTCTGCAGAAAGCTGACAACCGCTGGTCGACAGCTTAATGAGACACATAGCACGGGCCACAACATCATGCCTAGTCCCGACTGGGCTCTGCTGTGCATGCTGACAACTTTGTGAGCTGCAAACAGTGTAGCTTGGGTCTGACTTACAGACGAAGGTGGTGTGTGGAAGTAACACTTTGAGCATGCATGCACACTGCTACTGATGCCCAATGAATGCTGCTACAGCTGTGCAGCAGCCATGCTGCAAGACATGCTTAGCATGCATGTTGTCTGCATGACAGTGCAGTCACAAACCTAGACTGCACAACGACAACTGTCTGACAGACATAATATGCTGCGCAACACAGACTTTGTGTGTGCTTACTGTTATAACCAGCCTAATCAGGCAGACCCAGCCACCTCAGCAGGTCTGCTTACAACAATCAAGCACCAGGGTTGCTGTTTGCAGCAGGGTCGAAACTGTGGCAACAAGGTGCACCTGTGTTGAGCATCTGCTGCAGCTTCTGGACATTGGCCATGCACTGCTGCATCTTGTTCAGGATGAGCTGCTGCTGCTGCTGGGAAGACTGAGGGGCAGTCCCAGGTGGTGCCCCACCAGCAAATGGTTGCATGGCAGGGTTCACGGCAGGGCTGCCACTGCCAGGGGGCATGCTGCCCATGGAGGGCCTGACCCCAACCCCTCCTGGGGCTGACGACATGGCAGGATCCCCATTAGTTGTCCCAGGTAGCATGGGGGATGGGTGTGAGGGGGGTCCCATGGTCTGCCCAGGGAAGCTTTGCTGCGCTGCAGCAGCTCCACCAGCACCTGTGACCTGCAGATGAGTTCAAGAGAGACTCAGCGTTGACGCAGTGATTGTCAAGATAACACCACATTGGCAACTTAAGGCTGGTGTCAACGCACCGAGTGCAGCCTCACACACCACACAAACAATTCAGTGGCATGGAGTCCTTGACAATAGCCTTGCAGTGAGCAACATAGATCACGCCTCCTGCAGATGGGCTGCTGCTGCGCATATTGCAGCAAACAACAATTCCAAGGAACAAAGCACACATAGTGCATGAAGAATGATCATTAGCAACAGACAACAGATGGTGCTGCTTCCAGCAATGCCAGCCTGCCAACTAGCTTGCAAATCCACTCTCAGTAAGATGTAGACAGCAGCCAGTCGTCTTGAGCACTGAACTCCTCAGCAGTCACAAACAGGCACGTTGACACAACAGATACAAGTACAAACAGACACAGTATCTTTGCATGTCAGCGTGGCCTCCAGGAAAGATGTTTAAACAAGCCTGAGGGCATTGCTGTCACAATGACTGGCGTCAGCAACCAAGCATCAGCAATGCATGCCACATGATGCATAGCAAGGCCGACATGCAAGGGAGGCTTGAGGCTTGCTTACTGCAGGCACAGCATTTGGCTGAGGCTGCTGCATGTTGCCTCCAGGAATGCCAGCCTGCTGAGCCTGAAGGCGCTGCTGCTCAAGGGCCTGGGCCTGCTGCTGCTCCAGCTGCTGCTGTCGGATCTGCTCACGCTTGTGACGCGTGGCGGCCCACTCGATCATCTCCATTGCGTTCAGGTGGCGGTTGGCGGTCTTGCTGTGCACAGCCTGCTGGACCACTGCTTGGGAGGGGTGGGGGGGCTGACTCTGCTGCACCTTCTCCTGTTCCCTTGCGTGCTCCTGCGGTCAACAGCAGACAGGGTGAGCTGTGCAGCATATTGTTTGTGTCTCCCTTTCATCTGAAAACACACTCAATAGTAGTAGTCGCAGGTTTACTAGCTGAGTATCTGCCACGTGCCTACTGGGTGTGCCTAAACCTAGTTCTGTGCGCCAACGACTATTCAAATCAGACACCGAGTTGCATCCAAGGGGGTGCACTGACAGCGGCGGTGACGCGCTGATCTTGAAGGCTTTTGTGCTGGGAAACAGGGAGTAGACTTTCTGTCCTCGCCAATGCGTCTAGAGCATAGACTCATTATCAGCAGGAACTGCTTTGAAAAATTGCGGGGGAAGACCAAAAGGATATGCGCAGCATGTGAAGTGCTGGCACTGCTAGCTGCATTCATTCATTCACTGAACATGTGTCTTCCCATTGGGTCAGGTGCATATAGCCCTGAGTAGCACCATGTATGAGGCCTAATTATGGCAATCAGCATGCCACAAGCCTAAGTGTGTGATAGAGATCGCTTTGAGAGTGACATGTTTTGCTCCTTGAAAATGTCTAATCGTCTGATGACATAAAAGAAGAGAGACAAACATAACGCTGGCTCAGGTCCAACCTGTATGTGCATCTGCTTGTGCTTCACAGCAATGCTGACCAAGCTGGAGCAGTGCGTTTGCAGTGCAGTCTCTGGGACAGGCATGTACTTCTGCATGATCTCGCGTGCCTGCCCTTTGGTGATTTGCTGAGCCAGTGCAGTCTCCTGAGACACCTGTCCATCTGTGGGGGCCTGCATACCACAGGAAGGCCTCAGACTTGAAATGGTCTGGGCGATGTGGACTTGACAAGAGCTTGTCTGTCAGAACATGGTGTTTTGCCTGTCTTGATGAGTGACCACAGCTAGCCACCAGCATATGTTCCAAACAGCACGCTTGCTATCTTGCTATCTCGCAGCTGTATGCATGCCTACAGTACATGCTACAGTTTTTGCTGCTTGCATTGCTCATTAACAGAACAGTTATGACCAGATACAGATACAGGTTAAGCTCAGGATGCAGCTGCAGACCAAACATGTAGCCATAGCGCAACATCATGCGCATTTCAAATAAAGTGTGTACCGTGAGCTGCTTGAACTTCTCCCTGCATTGGCTGGCTCTCCTGAAAATACCTTGCAGCTGACTGCAGGCCCCCAGGACATCGGCCGCAAAGGCAAAGTTGGGCCCAAACTCATGCACCACAGCACACAGTAGCTGCTCCTCCATGCTTGACCAGGGCACAGCATTGGGAGCTGCACCAGGATGCCGTACCTGTAAACACATGGAAGGGCCCTTGCAGTGTAAATTTGCATGAGCTGCTCTTGCACGGTGGACTGCAAAGAAGCAGAGTTGAAGCTATGTCGACTAGCAGTCCTGACAAAAAAACCTGATGACACAGGTGACCCAAGCGTAGGCTTGTCTGCAGAGCATGAGCAGGCAGTGAACAACAACAAGCATGACCAGAGTGTTTGCTATGCTGCAGACCTGTGTGGGGACCAGACCTACCCTGGGGACTAGTTCTCAACAATCCCACATCAGACAGCTGCGTTCAAGCAGGTGGACATGCAGGGTGTCTGTGCGCCACAAGTGACAAATGCAGACCTGTGTGCCATCAAAGCGGGTGCCAGGCGCGCTGAGCCGTGGCGGCTTTGCAATGCGCTTGCTGTTGTCATACTTGGACGTCGACTTGCGCCCCATGTCCACAAATTCCCTCCTAGGCTGTTTGGAGTCCCTGCATTACAGTATGCCGCAAGTTTCTTGAGTATCCTTTCATTCACTTGTCATCAGATAAGTGCCTTTCTGTAGGGTCAGGTATGTGCAGTCCTGAGTAGCTCCCTGTATGGGCATGCAGGCACATAGCTAATAGTGCCCTCATACTCCTGAACCCAAATGCCATGAGACACAAGTAAGCAGCGTGTGCTTACAAAGACTCAAGATGCTCTGCTGTATGCTAAATATGGTGACATAGTGTGATGTGGCATCACAGCTGTTCCCATAATATGGCTGGTGAGCACACACATCATGGATCTCAGGTACTAGTGGTGTGCACCTTGTCTCAAGAGGAGGCGGTAATCTGCGCTTGCGGTCGATTGCGCTTCTCCTGGGTAGGCCTGGCATCTCCATCTCATCATCAAAGGCAGACTCGAACTCGTCCAGGTGGTGCGGCTTCTTGACTCGCCGCGGTTTCTTATCTACAGCAGATGACGGAACGGGTGTTGGGGTTTATGCATTATGTCATCTGTTATGTCTGATCATGGATGTCATTTTCATGCTATAGTACCAGGCAGCAGAAGCATCATATTTCAGAGGACATCACACTCTGGAACAAGTAGGAAAGTATACTTGCTCCTCATATTGTCATTGCTCCTGCAGATGCTCAATCAGTACAAGAATCAGCATAATCAAAGAACAAGGTAGAGTAGGACGTATTTGTGTGCATAAAATGTGATACTGTATTTGGTGGAAGAGTGTCCTTAATAGCTGTGATGTCTTCGACAGTGTGGAACGCAATTGGCAAAGGTAATGAGTGTTTTTGCGCTGTGGACCCAATAAACAGCATGCATGGAGGTGCATGCCAATGTTTCTGCAGTCATTGATGCTTGCAGCAAGATCAAGAAGGCCATTTACCCACAGACTGAGCACAGCAAGCATCGCACCAAAATTGAAATCCTCTTCCTCTTCAAAGCCAGGCAGCTCCCCAAGAGGGTTCTTCTCCAGCATCTTGATGCGCCGCTCTTCTTCCTTCTCTGCCTCGATGGCCACAGCTGCAGCCGCCTTCTTGGCTGCCTCGTAGTCCAACTCATACTCCCGTATGTCCTGCAAGACACCATTTTAGATATGTTCTGGCTTTGTCTTTTGCTGACAATGCCCTTCTTATCAGCAGCCATTGGTGTGAGCATGTACGGGAGTCACCAAAGCACAAGTTTGTGTTTAGCTCAAAAGGATGTTGCAGCTCATGATATGCTGATAACAGACGGACTGCAGCCCGTAATTATTATATAATAAACAATAGTAATAACAATTTAAACGCTTTCTGGCTCATAATGAGCTAGGTACGTGCCAGGCAAGTCTTGTTTCTCCAGAGCAGCCTGTCCTGTGCATCCCTGTACGGCCTACTAATATGACAGTTTCTACCATCACGTAATGCAACATCATTGAAACTAGACCTAGGGCAACCGGGTGGGCAAAGCCCCTTGACTTCACCAAACAAAAGCTTCTTAGGCAATCTATCATTGGGCATCCTGAAAAACATGACCTAGCCACCTGAGTGTTTTGCTTTGCAGCTGCGACTCCACAGATCAGGTTTTGCATCTATTCAGTATGACAACATTTGGCACATGGTCACGCAAAGATATGCCACAGATGCCTCACAAGCAGTTCATCTGAAAAACAGCCTAAGGCTTCATGTGTTGTTTCACAACAGCCCATGTTTCTCTAGAGTACAGCAGGACTGAGATGACATTGCATTGAAAAGATTGCATTCTAACAGACAAGGTCAGCGCCTCAGAGGACCAGATGTTGGCCCGTCTGAGTTGCTGGAAGGCACTATTTGCAGCAGCTACCCTAGGTGTGATCTCAGCGTCAAAGGTGCAGTCAGAGGTGAAAACGTACACAGGCCTACCCGTACTGAGCTGTACGTTGCACCAATGCTCAGATTTGCGCTGACTGCAATGTTTGAGCAACCACAGTGCATGGCAGCTATAAGAGCAGTCCTGCATGGAGCTGGTTCTGACAACGTATGACTGAGGGCTGTGTGTGCGCACCAGCTCGTGTGAGATGACCTCAGCCTCTGCTATCTTGTGAAGGTAGTCTGACAGGAAGTCTGTGACTTTGTCATTGGCTGGATAGCTGAAAAGGAAGGCTTCCTCATTCAAGGGTGTACCAGGTGCCAAGCCCCCTGCGTAATTAGTCACCACTGTCACAGACTGTTGCTATGAAGCTGGCAAATGCTCAAGGTCCAAAGGCACTGTTCTGTTCAGAAGCACCTAAAGCATTGCAGGAGATGCTGACTGTGTACACTGGCAGCAAAATACAGCAGTACAGTACATGGTGCGCAGCTGGCTGAGTGCAAAGCAGGAGGGCATACCATCCATGTCTAGATCAGCAAAAATGGAATCATCCTCCACGCCTGGTTTGCTGTCAGCTTGGGAAGTCGAGGCTGCCTTGCCGCTGTTGATCCGAGCCTTCAGCATGTCAACAATTTCTGCCTCCTGCAGGCGGGGCATGAGCAGCGTTGTGATAGCAACACTCGTGGTTTTTGAGCCCTGCTGTGAAAGCTGCCCAGCCTGCTTTTGATGGCAATCTGATATGCGTGTTGTACTGCTCTGGAAGCAAGTAGTATCCCTTTCTAGAACAATGACCATCACTTTGAGTTAAATAGCAGGGTAGGCTATGCAGGGTCTAGGCAGGCATGACAAGCGGGCAACCAAAGCACAACACCTTTTGCTGACAAGACTGAAGCTCCTCGTCAATGACTGCAGTGTGTTTCAGCATTGAACTGCGAGTAACAGCAGCAATCTCATGCGCCACAGCACGTGCAGCTGCTCTTTTCCAATGCCGCTCCTGCATCAAGCAACACCTCATTAGATTAGACACACAAACACCCTGACTTGGCCATGCAAAATCCTTTGCCAAAGTCACAATCACACGCAAAACAAGCATTTCTACACAAGCAGCAAGCATGAGGAAGACAACATTTCCAGCCTGTTTTCTGGCATGTATGCCAAAAGTACTTGAGCGTACTGTGCCCAGCAGACCAGAAGTGCTTTGATGTGAGTCTTAAGTAAGCAGCAAGGTGGTATGCATCAGGCAGGGCAGGGTGTGTGCAGCAGCAGTGCTTGCAGCACAGCGCTTGCCTCTGTGAAGTCCACAGCCATCCAACGCATTTCTTTTAGGACAAAATCCCAGTGAGAAAGAGGACGAGCAGGCTCCTTGAAGGGCTCCATGGTGGCCAGCTGGAGCACTTTGCGCTTATGCTCAATCTGTATAGCAGAGTCCAAGACCTGATGACATCTTGTTCACATGCAAGGCAGTAGAGCTGATAGACATGGTCATCAGGTCAGACTGTGCACATTGTAGTGACAGACCAGTCTGGCATGAGGGCAGTTTGTGCGTGGTTTCACGTCAGACTACATTTTGTGCTGAAAGGGTCTGACTTTGCAAGGCACATACCTCCTCTGCATCCTTAAGCAGCCTTTGAGTGGCTTGCTCCTCATCTTTGGTTGCAACAGCCTTGCCATTGGCCTGTGGTGCCTGCAAAGACGTTAGTGACAATTTCTTCTGAATACCTGAGTTGTCAAAGCTTGTGGCATGCACTGAGGCTTGCGCAAGCGCTGTAGCATCATTGTGGGAGCCAAGCGACTGGATTATTGATGATTCGTTGTACCTGACGCGCTACTGCTGGCATGCTCTGCTTCTGTGCAGGAGCCACAGCACCAGGAGGCATTTTGAGTTGCTATTGATGGCACCGTCACTGTGAGTGTGGTATGCTATTGACATTCTGCCAATCCATTGTTGATGTCAATCAGCCAAGTCAATGCCTGGCTGCAACAACTATTCTTCTACTGAGGTACGTGTGTGAGTCACCTGCACAGAACATCCATCACACACTTCAGCCACACATTTATCTGCTGTGCGCCACCATAGCTTAGAAGCATCACCATATGTCTGCATCGCCAAACACAGATCATGCAGAAGAAGGGTCATCTAGGCCTGAGCAACATACAATCCAATTGTGGAGTGTGTATAGATCAACGACTCTAGCTGGCTGTTGCCTCACAGATCTCAGCGGATCAAGTTGTCAAGAAAGAACCAGTTCAACAGGGTCATCCTGACATGATCGCCCCCATCCGAGCATAGCACTAGCGCTGTTTCGGGTTTAAACATTCAGTGTTAAGCAGGACAGGCAGAGTTGCGGGTTGTGCTGTGCCATTTGGCTTGAGGAACTGGTAGGACACATGCATACAATCACAATGAACATCCCCTTAGACTCTCAAGGCCAACGGCTTGTCACACGCTTCGCTGCAAACAATGTCAAGAGTGTAGCCTCTTACTTTTGGACGCGTTGAACAGCCTCGTCTCGTCATCAATCGTGGAAGTCTTTGTTTCATCACGACAGGAGTGCGTCACGGTTGCTGCTCCCAGCGCCTGGCCATACGAGTGCCGGCAGATTGCGCAAAACTTGCCGCGAATGGGGCCTCGACAGACGATGTTCAGCAGCAGTTGGGGACTCTGCCTCACCGATCCGGGATTTGAGGAAAGAGAGAGGGATTGCAAATGCAAGTTGATTCGAGTCAAAGCTTGCAATTGCACAGGATCAGCGCACATAAGCGGGTGCATCAAGATCACGTAGCATCTCCGCTATGGCTTCGACACAGCAGGTGCAGTTACCACAGACAGCCCAAGTGCGGGAGATGGAGGAGTACATCAACAACAGCGACTTTCAGCAGGTGCAAGTTGAACCAGTCCCCAGGGGTCCAGCTGCTGTTGCTTCAAGACACTTCGTGCGTGCAACTCCGTGTAAATGCTGTCTGCAGTTGATGCACAGCTTGATGACCGAGGTGTTCACGAAGAAGCCTGAGAACACAATCGACTTTATGCTTCAGTGGTTAGAAAAAGAAAAGGAACGACTGGTGGATGAAAAGCTAGCCATGCAGCATTAAACAATGCAGCCATCGTTCAAGCAAGCCAAAAAGTCAGAGTGTTTGCAGTTGACATGGGGGCAGTGCTCCGTACCACATTTTCAGCAGTTGACTGGTCTGGAAAAAGTCACAGTGTCAGCTAGATTGTACTTGCAGCCAATTTTGCAGTAAACTTGTGCTACCTTGAAGGTCCCTTTAAGCAACAGGAAGGCTCTGCATGCCAAATGATTTGTGCCGAATGCTTTCTGTACATGACAAGCACACAAGCACTCACATCGTCATATGCTAGTGCTGCAGCTGCATGTGTGTAAAGTTGCAAGGCTTGCTGGGCTGGCCTGTTGTGCCTGTGCAGGTGTCCATGTAACTCAGCTGGGCGTTTTCAGCTCATGGGTGTATTTCAACTATCCTGTTGAAGTGATGCAGCCGGCAAGAAGTAAAGAGGCCAAGCCACATCAAGCAGCCATCTCAGCACTGAGTCACACAGCCAGCATGACAGGAGCAGCAGCAACAGCAGAGTCACACCAAGAAATTGAGCATAATACAAACTCACTGGCTAGGTAACATGATGAAACACTCTCAGTCACAAGCAGTTGACATCACTCGCACAATGAGGATATCTTGTTGTGCACTCAGCTGCTTGTGTGAGCAAGGTAGCAGCTTGATATGGCAGCACACATCTGCTTTGGGCGTTGTCAATGTTGTCACACCAGTTGAGTCATCTGACAACCAGTTTGCTGAGCAAATATATTGTATACAACTGCAGCAACTAACAACTTCTTGGCCTTCCCAAGGTCAATCTGGCTCTGGGACGAATGATCAGCTATCAAGCGCATGCAACATTGAGACTCAACAAATGTTGATCTGGGCTAAGCATCATTAGCAGTCTTTAGCATGTTGTTTGAGTTGGTACATACACTGGCACCAGACTGTCTGACAGCCGTGGAACTGCAGTCCTACCTTCTGTATTGCTACAAAGGCATGCTTCTCTTACCAAGCCAGTCTGCAGATCCATCAAGCACAAGAGATGGCTGCCAGCCTCAATCGAACCACACCAACAGGTAGTCACGCCTGGGCAGTCTGGAGCTCAGCAGCTAGAGAAATGCGGCAATTGATGTGGTTGGAGCTGATACCGAATCAAGATATAGAACAAGGATTGAGTACTCGAATACTTGAAATCAGATGCTGCAGATGTCACAGCAAACAAATTTGCTTGAGAGATTGTGTCTCCTTGATGGCTAGACTGGCTGAACCCCATGACCTTCCAGCGTCATGCATGACTATGACGTGATAGAGGTATTCTACATTTGCCTCTGACTGGTAGCGCCACAGCTTTGGGGGCTGCATGCTGTATGCGATAGAGCATAACTCATCAGGCAAGGCAGATGTCTGTAGCTTCTCATCTCTGTCCTCAAAGACATCTCCATTGCAGTTGCTCATGAGAGTGCTCATCATCACTTTGCATTGAAAACGTGCTGTTGCATCTGCACAAGAATGATAGGAGCAGAATCTTGCCTTGCAAGCTTAATAGTGTTTCTCATGTTCTTCTGAGATCCTGAGAAGGTAGGCGGCAGCAGTTTGTTATTGTAGAAAAAACAGGGCTGAAGCTTACAGGTTTGCAGATAGGCCATAGGCCTCACATTTGATATATCCAGCCTTGGCTGCCCAGTTGTCCATCCATTTGTCCTCAAGCAGACAAGGCAAGGTGTAGCCAAATTGACTTGATCAAAGACTGGTTTGTGCAGCTCCTCATCTGGCTCTTTGATAGCAGGCAGATAATTTCCTCCAAACTCCATGAACTTCACAAAAGCTGGGGGCCAACAGACAGAGTTCTGTTCTTGTTATTGAAGCAAGGGCGTCACGGCGGTCTTGTGTAACCGGACAGAATCATTACAAGACTGTTTCACACACTGTTGTTGCTGCTATCACTCTGTTATCAGGCCGCTGGACTCTGTACATTAGCCTGAATAGCTGACGGCGGGACGCTGGTACACGAAAATAGTCATAATAGAGACACATGACCCAACTATGACTTACCACTTCATGAATAACTTGACTGAATCAATCTAAGTGCTTAGCACAACTCAACACTTGTGAATTCAGTCAGACCAATACACTTCCTTCAAGAAAAACATTTCTGAGACAATCATCACATGCATTTGGCTCACACTTAGCTATGAAGTCTGGTACTGTATAATTTTGCTGAAAAAGATTTGCATGCAATGTGACTATAAGCGGGACGACAATATTGATGTTCCATCTCGGAAAGAAAGTGAGAACGCCGGCTGCACCGCCTCTTACTCGATGATTGACGATGATATCACCACAAGATATCTCAAGCAAAAATTCAAACTGTAAAGATAGTCAGGCCCTGACTGTCAGGGGTCATCATCATGCGCTTATATGCCTTGGTGAAGCCGTTGGGCAGCTACAGCTCTGCAGACACGATCCAATGCCTCTAGGACGCATCATTTGACAACTTCTCACAAAACCAAGTCAAATGCATCATGAGTGCTGAAAAGACACCTCAGCTGGACTTGATGATGGGTGAAAAGGCCAAGTGATCAATTGTAGCTACAATTGATCACTTTCAAAAAGCTGAAAAATCCGTCGGCAAAAATTTTCAGAATCGTCATAACTTTTTGGATCATTTCAAAAAAAGTTAAGTATTATCATTTGGGGCTACCAAATGATCAGGGCAGCAGACTTGCCAGCAGTGGGCTATCGAACACGCAATATCAAGTTTGCAGACATGATCGGCTCTTTGCAGGAGCTGTCAAGTAACACGCGGCATCAACCGCAACTGTGGTGACTGAAACCACAGCATGCTGGGTGAGGACGCGTCGATACATCACAAGGTGAGTTATGTTGCTCAACCAGTCCATCTGCCTCATATGGGGAGCCTGGCTGACCAGGCCGACGTTTGCTCAGAGTACTCAGATAGCTCAGAGTCCATCAAGAATGGCACTCCGCTTAGCTTGCTGAACATATATTAACGAAGCTTCACCTTACAGCGCTGACATACGCTGAAACTGCTGAAATCTGAGTGAGCAACGTCTCACAGTATGTTTAATGTTCAAAACCAATCTCGATGCGCCTGTTGTTGCGTTTTGGCAAGGAGCCCCTGGAGGGGGGTCAGGGGCCCCACTGGGGGTCTCAAAAGTCAAATGAGCAAAACCTTCGTGCAGTCTTGAGAGCTTTACAAGTCGAAGCCCCAAGGTATCCACATGCACCCCAGTGAGAGCCCCACGCCATCGAAGTGAGATAGCGTCTTCAAAACACTTAGCAAGTACGCTTTTGTTGTTATCATTAGTAATGATCATTTCACTACCGTAGAGGCATTCAAAACGCTGCCCAAAAAGTTATCATGTTTGTAGGCTGATCAAAAATCCGGATTGAAAAAATGTCAGAGCTTACCAACCAATATTTCTGCCACAAAACATTTATTTACAAATGGTAACATGGTTTCACTGTTGTAAGCCCTTCAGAAGTGCCTCCTATGCGCGATTGCGCTGGATCAAATGGTAACAGTGAATTCGCTGGTGATACATCGGTTTTGAAAAGCTGAGACCATTGTCAGGTCGTTCCCATTTCGCCCCAGCAGCACTGGCCCTCCGCCCCGAAGCCGATGATCAGCGTTGCGACACCGATGATCACTTCAGCGGCTCATGCCATCGATAGTGTACAACGCTTTGATGCGCGCGCTGTCTTGCTGTCTTACAGTCAAAGGACGTCCCATGTGGGGATCTTCAACTACTTCAACTATTTAAATCGCAAAGTCTTCGTGCAGACTTGAGACTTGTTTCAGTCATTGATACCGGTGATGTCAGATCGACGGTTGCTGTTGAGCACCGAATAAATATGATATCGGCGATGAAGCGTTTGCTGCTCCAGCATCAACGTTTACCAATACCGATACAACATACGGTTCGTTTGACAAAACGCTAAAGCACAAGCATACGCGCATCTTGTGAGTCTAGTCAATAAAGACGAACAGGGCATCATCGGATCTTAGGAAGATCATCGGATCTTAGGAGGATGTAGTCGACGCTTTGCTCAACCAGGTCAATATACTCATCATCATCATGGAATTCCCGCCCCTCAAGCCAAGCTTGGTCAGTAAACAGAATCATAAGGAAGCAGGAGATGTTTGCTTTGTTCAAACACGTAAAGATACTCATCATATGATGCATCATCATGGAACTCCAGCCCCGCAAGTCTGAACCAAGCTGCTGTGTTAGCTGTGTGGTCAATAGTATCAAAAGAACGATGAGAAGGATATATCACTTTGGTCAAAATTATTCTGATCAGGATATTTGGCATAATATTATTTGGCATCATCTTGACTCAAAAATGTAACGATGGTTTGCTCTATATGAGTAGAATACCGGACTTCAAGTTTGTGCCCGTTGGGGGTCTCAAAAATCAAATGAGCAAAACCTTCGTGCAGTCTTGAGAGCTTTACAAGTCAAAGCCCCAAGACTTCCACATGCACCCCAATTACCCCAGTGAGAGCCCGACGCCATCGAAGTGAGATAGCAACTTCAAAACACTTAGCAAGTACGGTTTTGTTGTTATCATTAGTAACGATCATTTCACTACCGTAGAGGCGTTCAAAACGCTGTCCAAAGAGTTGTCATTTTGATAAGCTGATGAAATTTTCAAAAAATCCGGATTGAAAAAATGTCAGAGCTTACCAACCATTTTTTCTGGCACATTGTTTTTTTTACAAATGGTAACATGATTTCACTGTTGTAAGCCCTTCAGAAGCGCCTCCTATGCGCGATTGCGCTTGATCAATTGGTAACGGTGAATCCGCTGTAGATGCACCAGGTTTGAAAAGCTGCAACTGACCTACTGTAAGATCTGAATCAGATCTTACAATGATTCATTCCCATTTGTGCGACGATGATCGTTTTCACACCAAGCGCCTGAATACACAAAGCCGATGTCTGCGTCAACTCTGACCTCTCTCATTCGGCCCAAGAAGCTGACAGGTCTGACTACGATGTTCCAGGACATTTCCATTGTGACAATAATTGCCCTTCCAAGCCGCCCCAAAGCAGAATCGTTCAGAAGCGCCACTTGGGTTTGATGTGTACTCCCTCATCTCAACACAAAAGCATATCTCCTGAGCTGTCGACGTCCTGGTACTTTTCATCATGCTTCAAACCTTACCGCACCACCGTCTGCAAACACATGCTTCTCAACTGAGGACGCTTTACCCGTTTGCCGGGGTTCGAACCACTGGTACTGTGCTTGTGTCGCAGGTGAGTGACACATTTCGGCGGCCAACTGCTCCCGATCTCTGATGGTCAGCTGACCATAGGCCAGCATGTGACTGATATAGCTATGTCGCAGCAGAGTGAGGGTACAGGGCTTTCCAAACAGCTTGTGCAAGGTACGCCTTGCATACATGGCAAATCCACTGTGTGTGTACCGTCTTGCACTGTTGCTTTCAGTGAAAAGATAAGGTCTGGGATTCTTTTCAAGACTGGCTCTCAGCTCCTTTGTCAGCTCATGCCCCAAAGATCTGGTGTACAGCACTGGGTGGATTCGATCTTGGGTTTGAACTCTCTCAAAATCAGGACACCTGCTGCATTGCTTTCAGTTGGAAGCAAAATCTCATTTGGTGTCACCTCCTGCAGCAGTGCCTGCTTGGAACCCTCATCAGCATCACATTTTAGCAGCTGTATAGCACAAGCATGCAGATCATTTCTGAGGGGAGGAATGCATCCACCATAGAATGACAGGAGAAGCCTCTCTTTGCTGTCAAACTCAAGCTTCTTCCTCACCCTCTGCAGCTCCACATAGCTGACAAAACCTGCCCTCTGCCTCTTAGTTGGTACGTTGTCTTTTGCCCTGTCCTTCAACTCTGCATCCAGCCTTTCATACTGCTCCAGGTACATGGCATAGCTAGCCTTTTCTCTGGTCTTCAGGTCCAGCAACTTGTATGCTGCAAGGATGGCTACAATCATGGTTCTCTGGGTGCCAGCTTCTGTGTAGCTCCTGAAGATCCAGTTCAGCACTTTCTGTGCATGCAGAGTCAAAACCAGGTGAAGTCCTTTGTTTCTTGCTGCTGTTGCAATGAGAGCCAGCCTTTTGGAGTAGCCTATGCGTGTTTCCTCACTTAGGTGATCAGCTTTCAGGATGGCTTGTATCATGGGATCCACATGGGCCATGTTTGTCATGGTTTTCTCTGCTTGCATGTGTGATATTTGTCAGCTGTTTGGATCCCACCTGGATCCTAACACCTCAAATTTTACATACAGCTTTGTGAAGCTGAAATGCAATCAACTTCACAAACAAAACAGGCTAACTGCACATTTGGATTTCAAATCATCATCACCAAAATTCATCTGAATTTTAATTGTAGCAACTTTACCAAATTTGTTGAGAACTCTGCTGCAAATTTTGCCTGCCCATCAATCAAATTTGCAAAAATCTCAGATTTGCAATTCTCTCAAATAGGCAATTTGCCTGACAGCCTTCAGGGAGCTCCCTGCAACAGCTGCTGCTCAGAACCCACTTCTTCAGCTGAACCTTCTTCTGAGACAGCTTGCTTTAGAGCAGACAGCCAATCCTGGTGGTACTTGTTGTCAGCATATTTGGTCTCAAATTCTTTGCAACACTCCATCACACTGTCCAACCCTTGACCTATAGCATGTGCTACTGCATGTTCCACCAGCTGTCTTTTGCTCACAGGAACAAGGTCAAGAGCAGCAGATATCTTTGTCACCTTCAAGGACAGCTTGGCCATTTCAGGGCCTTCAAGAACAACAAAATCATCCTGCAAGGGTAAGCCTTCCTCTTCAGATGCTTGCTGTATGTCCTGTTCAGCAATTCCTGTTGAGAAAAGGTCAGTGTCTTCATCACATTTAAGCATTCTCTGTTTGTCTAGCTGTTGTCTCCAAGCAAGTGGCAGCAAAGGCTCAACCAGCATGGCCAGGGCAGGGTTGTCTGCACCAGTGTGTCTGAGCTCTTGCAGTAATGTGTGCATGCAGTGTTGTCTGTACCCTGATGTGTAGCTGGATTTGTGCAGCAACTTCTGGGCAAAAACTGCACATGTGGCCAGCAAGAGTTGACAGCGCAGCTTTGTTGATCTCTGCAACAGGGTGTCTTCCTGTGTCAGCACCATGCTTGTCTTGTTGACATGCACATATGCACACATATCATACATATCCACAATCTTGCTTTGAGCAGCCCAAGAGGTCTCTGCAGACTGCTGAGGCTGTCTCTGGTATGAGTTGAGGGTTTCCATTTGCTTCTGCAGCTGACCAATCACCCCATCCAGACAGGAGCAAAGGTTGAGCACCTCATCTCTTTCTTCATCCTCATCATCTGCAGCAACACTGGCTGTGCCTGTGATGGGACTTTGACCACTCTGGCTGAAGGCCAGCACTGCCACTCTGGTGGCCCCCAATGTCTGAAAGGCAAGAGCACTGGGCTCATGCAGAAAATAGATTCCTTTCTTGCCAGTTTTCACAGTCCAGCCAGCCAGCTGATTCTCTGAACCCACTTTGCTGACAACCTCTTGCAGCTGCTGGAATGCTCTCTGTTCAGTTGTGTTCATCTTGAGAGGTGAATGGCCTCTCAACTTGTGCAGTGTCATGACATCATTGATTTTGCATTACAGCAAAATTGATGATACTTGTGCCACTGATCAAAGGGGTAGCATCAGCAGCCTACTTGCACTTTCACAGCACTTCCAATCATACTCAAGCTGCTGAGAGCCTCCTGACCTTTATCAATCATGGACAGCATGTCAGATCTTGAACAGGCTTTGAACATTCTTCCCATAACTGTGTCTGTTGATGACAGGGCAGTCAAGGAGGCTGTCATCAGCCAGCTGGCAAAGGAGGTGTGTCTGCAACTGCATCAACAATTCTCGTCCACCTCATTTGATGTTGATGAGAGCAGCATGAAACAGGCTCTTGCAACAGGTCTGATCATCACACAACAAAAGGTCATTGCCAATCCTCCTACCTTTGTGAGAATAACTAAAAAATATCAGAGGAAGAGCACACCTGCCTTGAGCAACAGCAGCAGCCTGCCCAACAGTGTCAGTGGTGCTCCAGGCAGAGCTGGAAGCCCAGAGGTCAGCAGCAGCTCAGGTCCTGCT